>Ga0164297_10000421_pt1 | contig 52342 bp, 46 predicted proteins | sample GEODES058metaG_FD_113539 | JGI IMG/M metagenome (GOLD analysis project Ga0164297, IMG submission 113539) | Dystrophic lake water microbial communities from Trout Bog Lake, Wisconsin, USA - GEODES058 metaG | ecosystem: Environmental > Aquatic > Freshwater > Lake | place: USA: Trout Bog Lake... | reverse complement strand
TTCCAGCCCTCGCTGCCGTCCCCATGGCGAAAGCGCAGATTCTTGATCCCCAACTCCTTGAGTCGGAGCTTGGCGCGATCGAGCAAGGGCTTGAGGCGCTCGACCGTGTCGACACGACCGACCAGCGACGACAACACCGCCGTCTGGTAGCCGCATCCGGTGCCGATTTCGAGCACCGTGTGCACCGGACCCGCCGCCAGAATGGCCTCCGTCATTCGTGCCACGACATACGGCTGGGAAATGGTCTGGCCAAAGCCGATCGGCAGCGCCGTATCCTCGTAGGCGCGACTCGCGAGCGCCTCGTCGACGAATAAATGCCGCGGTACGTTGCGGATGCGGTCCAGGACACCCTCGTTCTTGATGCCCTGCTCGCGCAACCGACTGATCAGCCGCTCGCGGGTACGCGCACTCGTCATACCGATGCCGGCGAGTCGAGCGTCGTTCACAAGGCACCCAACCAATCACCCAGGGGCCGCACACCGGCATGCTGCGTCAGATCCACCTGCAGCGGCGTGACCGAGACATAACCGTGCTCGATCGCATGAAAATCGGTTCCCTCACCCGCGTCTTGACCGGCGCCGGGCGCGCCGACCCAGTACATCGGCCGCCCCCTAGGGTCGTGCGCGGCGATGATCTGCTCCGCGGGATGCCGCGCGCCGAGGCGAGTCGCACGCCAGCCGCGAATCGACTCGTAGGGCAAATCGGGAATATTGACGTTGTACAACGTCGCCTGCGGTAACGGACGCGCGACCAGACGCTCGATGAACTCTCGCGCCAAGCGCGCCGCGCTCGCGAAGTGTCGTTCACCGCCGGACACGAGCGAGAAGGCGACACTGGGACAACCCAGCGATCGACCCTCCATGGCGGCGGCCACGGTGCCAGAATAAAGCACATCGTCGCCGAGGTTCGCGCCGTCGTTGATGCCGGAGACCACAAGCTGCTGCGACGCCTTGAGGAGGCCCGAGATGGCCAGATGAACACAGTCGGTGGGCGTGCCATTGACGGCATACCAACCCGGCGCCGCGTTCACCACGCGCAACGGCGCATCGAGCGTCAATGAGTTGGACGCGCCCGAGCGGTTACGGTCAGGCGCCACGACCGTCAGGGTGCCGAGCCCTTCGAGCCCAGCCTGTAGCGCTCGGATCCCCGGCGCCTGCCACCCGTCGTCGTTGCTGATGAGAATGTTCATGACTGCCGCGCAGTATAAACTGGAAGCCCGAGCCACCGACGGGAAACGACATGTCCCGCAACCGCACCACCGAGCCTGCCAGCGAGCCCGCCTTTCGCGATGTGGTCGGCGCCGTGCGCCCGCTCCCGAGTCGACCCGAACCGCCGCGCGCGCCAAAGCCCCGGCCGCGGGCACGCATGCGTCGTGCCGACGAGCGTGCGGTGCTCGCCGAAAGCCTGACGATCGCGCCGGGCGAGTGGCTCGTCGAAACGGGCGACGAGATGCTGTTTCGGCGCACACGCATCAGCCGCCCGGTGATCGACCGTCTGCGCCGCGGTCAGTACGCGATCGAGGACGAAATCGATCTCCACGGCCTGACCGCCGACGAGGCCCGCGAGGCGCTGCGCGCCTTTCTGAGCGACTGCCTCAAGCGTCGTCGTCGTTGCGTCCGCGTGGTCCATGGCAAAGGCCTACGCTCGGGCCCGCGCGGACCCGTGCTCAAACACGCCGTCAACATCTGGTTGCGGAAAGTGCAGTCGGTACTCGCCTTCGCGACCACACCGGCGCGCGACGGGGGCACCGGCGCGGTGTACGTACTGCTCGAGACGCGTTGAGTTCAGCGCCGTGACGTCGCGGCGGCGAGCGCGGCCCGCGCCTCGTCCGTCGACCAGGTGGTCACCAGCGCCCGTAGTTGCTCGTCGTCGACCGAGCGTAGCAGCGCATGCAGGTCACGCCGCACCAGGCCACGCGTCGCCGCAAACGCGGCGGACGGCAGATCAAGGTGCTGCCGCAGCCACCGTCCGGCCACGTCGGTGAGTTCGCCGGCCTCGCAAAGCGCATCCACCAAGCCCACCGCGAGGGCATCTTCGGGAGTCAGCAAAAGCCCGCCGGACAACAGACTGGCCGCATGGCGCGCGCCTACGACCCGCTGCAACAGACCGTGGATCATCGCCCCGGGGAACAGGCCGACTCGAACTTCATTGACGCCGATACGCGCCTCACCGCGCACCATCACCCGCCAATCGCAGGCCAGCGACAACACCGCGCCACCGGCCGGACTCGCGCCATTGATCGCCGCCACCACCGGCAACGGCGACTCGGCGAGCACCGATAACACCCCGAAGAACAAGCGCACGAAGGCAAGCAGCTCATCGGTGGACAGCGACAGCACGTGACGCACATCGAGGCCCGCAGAAAACAGACGTCCCGCGCCAGTCAACACGAGGCCGCGCGCGCCATCGCGCGGCGCGCGCCGAAGTTCCGCCGCGAGCGCCTCGAGGAGACGATCGTCCAGGGCATTGACGGGCGGCCGGTTCAACACCAGCGTGCGAACATCCTCTCGATCGATCACCTCAATCATCGCGACCTTCTCCCGGCAGCGGCCCTGTGTCCATGCATTCTCGTACCACGACAGTCGCATAGGCCCCTGCCGGCAACGAGAACGACAGGCGAACGGTATCCTCGTGAACCGAAGCGACGAAATCGCGTGGGATCACGCGTAGCGGCCGCCGGGCGGCCTCAAGACCTGCCTCGATCAGTCGGGCCTCCAGAGGATCAAAGCGCGCGCACAGCGTGCGCTCCTGCTGCACGGCCGCCCCCCGCGTCGGCGCACCCCGACCCACCAACGGGCCGCTCGGGTGAATGTCACCGAGCGCAAGTCGCGCGAGCAGGGTCTCGTCGATCAGGTCCGCTTCAAACCAGCTGGCGCGTCCATCGAGGTTGACAAGCTCACCCGGGCCAAGGGTGTTCCAGGTCCCAAGCGCAACCCGCGCATCAAGCACCGTGTTGAACAGCAACGAGCGCGCCGCCGAGTAGATGAAGGCCCGCGCGTCCCGGCCGTTTGGCAGCGCTTCGCCCGCCACCCAGCGCTCGATCGCTGCGAGATTGGAGCCGTGGCGGCCGAAGCGCTGCACGCCGAAGTAATTCGGCACGCCCGCGGTCACAATCCGCGCCAGGCGTTCCTCAAGCCCCGCGATGTCACCGCGGACACCCGTCAAACGAATCGCGAAATGGTTTCCCTTGAGCGCGCCGCGGCGCAATTTCCTGGAGTGTGCCGCAGCACTCACGATGCGCGCGCCGCGCAATTCCATGGCGAGCCACTGCTCGGGCGCTCGCGTCGCGGGCACCGTAAACCACTGCCTCGCAATCGCCGTTCGATCCTTGAGACCCGCGAATCCGACATCACGCGCCTGCACACCCGCCGCGCGCGCAAGCTCACGTTGTACCGCGAGCGTATCGCGATCGCGCTTCTCGACCTCGAGCAATACGTGCGCCGCGCCGCCGTCGGCAGTGAAGCCAAGCAACTCGGTGACCACGAAATCTTCCGGCGTCTCCTTGAGCACGCCCGTCACGCCGACCGCGCCGTGCGCTCGCGACGGTGTCAGTGCCCGCTCCCGCCAGCCGGTGGGCCAGGCGCTCAGGAGAGTTTCTCCAAGAGGGCGACCGCCTGCGCCGCGAGCCCCTCGCCGCGACCGAGAAAACCCAGACGTTCGGTGGTCGTCGCCTTCAGGTTCACGCGATCCGCAGAGACCTGAAGCGCCGCGGCGAGCCGCGCACGAATGCGGTCACGATACGGCGACAGCCGCGGCTGCTCGCCCATCAAGGTGAGATCGACATTGGCGATGCGATATCCCGCAGCGGCGACCTTCGCCACCGTGGCGCCAAGCAGCGTCATGCTGGCGACACCCCGGTAACTGGCGTCGCTGTCTGGAAAATGCTGTCCGATGTCACCAAGCGCCGCGGCGCCAAGCAGCGCATCACACAAGGCGTGCAGCAACACGTCACCATCGGAGTGAGCGATCAGCCCGCGTTCGAATGGGATGCGCTCACCGCCGAGCCAAACGTGATCGCCTGCGCCGAAGGCATGCACATCGACCCCGAAGCCGATCCGCTGATCCGTCATACGTCTGTCCTCCAGGATGCGGGCGGCGAGCGCGAGGTCACCCGACTCCGTGATCTTCAGATTGTCGCCTGAAGCCATCACCAGGCGTGGCGCATGTCCGCACGCTTCCATCGCACTCGCCTCGTCGGTCACGCCCGGTGCGGCCTCGATCGCCGCCATCAGCGAGCGCAGCCGGAAGCCCTGCGGCGTCAACGCACGCCAGAGCCCCTCTCGGGAAACGGTCGCCTGCACGCGCTCGTCGGCGTCGGCGCGTTTCAACGTGTCGGTCAAGCGCGTCGCGAGCAAGGCGCCATCCGCGCCGGCGACGAGTGCCGCCTTGAGCGCCGCGAGATCAGGGGCACGCAGACACGGCCTAACGGCGTCGTGCACCAGCACCCAAGGATCCTCAGCCATCACCCGAGTGGCAAGAAAGTGTAGGCCGGCGAGCACCGAATCCCGTCGTTCGGCGCCGCCTGGCACCCCGTGAACCCGGGGGTGTGCGGCCACGGGCAGCGACTGAAAATGCGGGTCGTCGGCCGCCACGCACACGATCACGCCCTGGCAGTCCTGATCGGCGAGGAACGGCGCGAGCGCGTGCTCGATCACCCGGCGCCCGGCGATCGTCTGATATTGCTTGGGGAGCGCTCCCGCCGTCGATTGCATGCGACGCCCCACACCCGCAGCCGGCATCACGAGCCAGTAGTGCACGGCACTCATGCCCGGCAGATCAATGCGGCTTGGCGTCGGCGACACCCTCGGCGCGCGCGGGCGGCACCTCGGTGTTCGGCATTCCGGGGCTGGCCTGTTCCGCCACCTGGTAGAACGTCTCGGCGCTGCCGATCATCCCGAGGTCGTTGCGGGCCCGCTCCTCAAGGGCGGCGGTGCCCTCCTTGAGATCCTTGACCTCGGCGGCCAACTGGAGGTTGCGTCGATTCAAGGACTCGTTTTCGGTACGTTGCGCGGCGACCGCTTTCTTCAAGTTGACGACCGAACGCACGCCGCCGTCCGCAACCCACAGCCGGTACTGCAGCAGCGCAACCACGATCACCAAAGCGGCGGCAAAGAATTTCATAAGTCGCTCACGCTAGCACGAACTGCCCGACGTCCATATGGCAGCGCCTCAGGCGGTGCGCACCGGCACCGGAAAGGCGCCCGCACCGGCATACCGGGCCGCCGTACCGAGTTCCGCCTCGATACGCAGCAGCTGATTGTACTTCGCAACGCGGTCGGACCTCGACATGGAGCCCGTCTTGATCTGGCTCGCGGTGGTCGCGACCGCAAGATCCGCGATGGTGGCATCCTCCGTCTCGCCGGAGCGATGCGACACGATCGCCGCATAGCCTGCCTCGGCCGCCATGCGGATCGCCGCCAGCGTCTCGGTCAACGTGCCGATCTGATTGGGCTTGATCAGGATCGCGTTGGCGACCTGCTTGGCGATGCCCTCGGCGAGGATCCGGGTATTGGTGACGAACACATCGTCGCCGACCAACTGCACCCGGGCACCCAGCGTCGCCGTCAGGTGGGCCCAGCCCGCCCAGTCGCCTTCGGCCATCCCATCCTCGATCGTAAGTATCGGATAGTCTGCGGCCAAGCGGCCCAGGTAGCTTGCGAAACCCGCCGAATCGACATCGACACCCTCGCCGTCGAGCCGATACCGCCCCTCCTTGAAGAACTCGGAACTCGCGACATCGAGGCCAAGCCAGACATCACGACCCGGCGTGTAACCGGCGCTCACGATTGCCGACAGGATCGTCTCGAGTGCCGCCGCGTTCGAGGGCAGGTCGGGTGCAAAGCCGCCCTCGTCACCGACCGCCGTCGACAGACCCTGCTTGTTGAGGATCGCCTTGAGCGCATGAAAGACCTCCGAACCACAGCGTACTGCTTCGGCCAGCGAGGCGGCGCCAACAGGCAGGATCATGAACTCCTGGATGTCGAGGCTGTTGTTGGCGTGCGCCCCACCGTTGATGATGTTCATCATGGGTACCGGGAGCGTGAACGCGTCGACGCCCGGCGCAAGGTAGCGATAGAGCGGCTGGCCGGCATCGCGGGCAGCAGCGTGCGCCACCGCGAGCGAGACGGCGAGCAACGCATTGGCGCCGAGGCGAGACTTTCCCTCGGTGCCATCCAACTCGATCATCCGCGCGTCGATGGCCGCCTGATCGCTGGCCTCGGCACCCTTCAGGGTCGCCCCGATCACGCCGTTGACGTTCGCAACGGCCTTGCGCACGCCCTTGCCAAGGTAGCGGCCGGGTTCGTTGTCGCGCAACTCGACCGCTTCACGCGTGCCTGTCGAGGCACCGGACGGCACGGCGGCACGCCCGACGACGCCCGAGGCCAACACCACATCAGCCTCCACCGTGGGATTACCACGCGAGTCGATGATTTCACGTCCGCGAATGTCAACAATGGCCGTCATGGGATTCAGCGACTCCGTTCGTTAGCGCTCAGTAGATCCTCCTCGAAGGGCGCGCGCTTGACCGCCCGATCGAGTTCCAGCAATACCGTCAGCAACGACTTCATGCGGTCGAGAGGCCAGGCGTTCGGGCCATCCGACAGCGCTTCCGACGGGCGCGGGTGGGTTTCCATGAACAATCCCGCGATGCCGGCACCGACGGCTGCGCGCGCCAACACCGGTATGAACTCCCGCTGCCCACCGGACGCACTGCCCGCACCGCCCGGTAGTTGCACGGAGTGAGTGGCGTCGAACACCACCGGACAGCCGGTCGCCCGCAAGATCGCCAGCGAACGCATGTCCGACACGAGGTTCTGATAACCGAAACTGAAGCCCCGTTCACACACCATGATCGCGGGATTGCCGGTCGAGCGAGCCTTGTCGACGACGTTTTGCATCTCCCAAGGCGACAGGAACTGCCCCTTCTTGAGGTTGACCGGTCGACCTTGCGAACAGACATTGAGGATGAAGTTGGTCTGGCGACACAGAAACGCCGGCGTCTGCAAGATGTCGGCCACCTCGGCGACCTCCGACAGCGGCGAATCCTCGTGCACATCCGTGAGCACCGCGACGCCGAGCTGGCGCTTGACCTCGGCGAGCACCTTGAGGCCCGTTTCAATGCCAGGCCCGCGATAACTTGCCAGCGACGAGCGATTCGCCTTGTCGTAGGAGGACTTAAAGACGAACGGCACTCCGAGCGCGCGGGTGATCTCCTGCAAACGCCCTGCGACCTCGATTTGCAGCTCGAGACTTTCCACCACGCAAGGCCCGGCGATCAAAAACAGTGGCGCCTTGGCATCCGCCTCAAAATGCAGAAGCTTCACGCGCGCGCACTCCGCTCCCGGGCGGCGAGCACGAAACTGGTGAACAGCGGATGGCCGTCCCGCGGGGTCGACAGAAACTCCGGATGGAACTGCACCGCCACGAACCAAGGATGCGACGGCAACTCGACGATCTCCACCAAGCCGTCCTCCGAGAATGAGGACACCTTGAGACCCGCCGCCTGCACCCGATCCAGATAGGTGTTGTTGAACTCGTAGCGGTGTCGGTGACGTTCACTGATGACGTCACGACCGTAAATCCGATGCGCGAGCGTACCAGGCTCGACCCGGGCCGATTGCGCGCCGAGACGCATCGTGCCACCCATCGCCGATCCCTCGTTCCGATGCACCGTCTCGCCACCACGGTCCTGCCACTCGGTGATCAGCGCAATGATCGGATCCGACGTCGTCGTGCTGAACTCGGTGGAGTTGGCGGCATTGAGGCCGAGCACGTTGCGCGCGAACTCGATGGTGGCCAACTGCATGCCGAGACAGATGCCGAGGTAGGGCACGCCCCGCTCGCGGGCAAAGCGTATCGCGTGGATCTTGCCCTCGACACCGCGTTCGCCGAAGCCGCCCGGCACGAGAATGGCATCCATGCGGGCGAGCGACTCGACTCCGTTCTTCTCGAGGTCACTGGAATCGACGTAGTGGACCTCGACGCGGGTTCGAGTCTTGCGCCCGGCGTGCGTCAGGGCCTCGTTGAGTGAGATGTAGGAATCGCGGATCTGCACATACTTGCCGACCATCGCGATGTGGACCGTGGCATCGGTTTGCCGCTTCGCCTGTACCACCGCCTGCCAGTCCGACAGGTCCGGTTGTGGCGCCTCGAGCCGCATCAGATCGACGACGATGTCATCGAGACCCTGCTCGTGCAGCAGTACCGGAATGTTGTAGATGTCGTCGGCATCGACCGCCGAGATGACGGCGCGTTGTTCGACGTTCGTGAACAGCGCGATCTTGACGCGCTGTTCGGGGGGCAGATCGTTGTGACAGCGACACAGCAGGATGTCCGGCTGGATACCGATGCTTCGCAACTCCTTCACGGAGTGCTGCGTGGGCTTGGTCTTGATCTCGCCGCCACCGACCACCGGCACGAGCGTCAGATGCATGAAGATGCAGCGACTGCGACCGAGCTCCACGCCAAGCTGACGAATGGCCTCGAGAAAAGGCAGTGATTCGATATCACCGACGGTACCGCCGACCTCCACCATGCACACGTCCGCATCGCCCGCACCCTGCATGATGCAGCGCTTGATCTCGTCGGTGATGTGCGGGATGACCTGCACCGTCGCGCCCAGATAATCGCCGCGTCGCTCTTTGGCGATGACACTCTCGTAAATGCGGCCGGTCGTGAAATTCGAGCTGCGGTTAGCGGTGTAACGGACGTAGCGCTCGTAGTGACCGAGATCGAGATCGGTCTCGGCGCCGTCGGCGGTCACGAACACCTCGCCATGCTGGAAGGGGCTCATCGTGCCCGGATCGACATTGATGTACGGGTCGAGCTTGACGAGGCTCACCTTGAGCCCACGGGCCTCGAGCAACGCGCCAAGCGACGCGGAGGCAATGCCTTTGCCCAGCGAGGACACGACACCACCGGTGACGAACACGAAGCGTGTCATGGAATCTCCCGTCCGGAATCAAAGGCCAACGAACAAAGGGCCCAACGCGGCCCCCATGCGACGGGAGATCAGTCTATCGGAAAGGCCCGTCGGCCTCAACGAAGGAAACGCCGTGCAGCATCTCGGGGGCCTCGACCCAGCGCAGGGTGATGCCAAGCGCCACAAGCCTCGGCTGCCAATCGGCATCGACGAGCGTTCGTTCCGGCAATAGCACCGCGACCAGCGACGCGCCCTGCCACACCAGCCACACCCGTTCACGGGTCCACGGTGGCACCGCCGCCTCCCGCAACAGATCCTTGAGTCGTCGGCGTGCACCACCCGGCGCCACCCGCAAGCGCTCGCCGCCCTGCCGCGGCTTCAGGCACCATCCCGCCGTGGCCGCGTTGACGGCCGCCGGGTCCGCAGCCGACGGCGAGCACTCGAGTTCGATCGCGCCGAGCCCCGGAATCGCGGTCCGACCCACGGCCAATGGGGACGCGAGACCCCGCTCGGGCGGAGCGGGCAGACCGGGACCCGCATACAAGCCCCCGAGATACAGCCGCACCTCCGCGCCCGGCCACTCCACCCGCACCGCGGCATCGGCGCGCGCCGTCCGAATTGCCTCAGCGAGCGACGCAAGGCGGCGAGTCGGCGGCATCGCGAGGCCACGCGTTGCGAACCAGCGACGCAACACGGTGGCCAACGCCACCGACGAGAGCGTGCGAAGCCCGGCCACCGACAAGACATGCCGCCGCGCCAGGGGCCTGAGCCACTCGTCGGCGCGCTCGTCGAGGAGTGTCTGGGCACCGGCCAGATGGCCCGCAGCGCGTGAAATCGTCTGACCGGCACCCGGCCAACGCGCTTCGAGGAGCGGCCAGATGACGCGCCGCAGATAAACGCGATCGAACTGGGTGTCGGCGTTCATGGGGTCGTCGACAAACGGAAGCGCGTGTCTGACGGCAAAGCATCGCAGGGACGCCGCGCCGACCTCGAGGAGCGGACGCGCCAGCACACCGGACCCGAAGGCGATGCGTTTTGGCATCGCCGACAATCCCTTGACGCCAGCGCCACGCATGAGCTGCAGCAGCAAGGTTTCCGCCTGGTCGCTCTGGTGATGCGCCGTGAGGAGCCACTCCTCTGGACCGAGCGCCCGCGCCAGGGCGTCGTAGCGAACTTGCCGTGCTTGCGCCTCGAGGCTCGCACCGGCGTCGGCGGGCACGACGACGCGAATGCACTCGAACGGGACGCCAAGCAACGCCGCCGCTTGCTCCGCCGCGTGCCGCAGTTGCGATGCGGCCGAAAACCCATGATCGACGTGCAGTGCCCGGATCCGGCAGGTGCGGCCCGGCAAGGAGACCCGGGTGAGTGCCGCGAGAAGCGCCGCGGAATCCGCCCCCCCGGACAACGCCACCACCATGGAGACCCGCCCGACCGGCAAACCCAGCGCGCTCAGCTGAGCCGCCAGGTGACCTTCGTCGAACCCCGGCACGGGCACCCCCGCTCGCATGGCGGCGTCGGGGCTCAAGCGCCCCGGAATGCGCCGAAGGAATCGAGCCGTTGTGCACGCGCCTCGAGCAATTGCGCAAGCGGCTGGCTTGCGAGCTCCTCGAGAGCGCTGACGAGGGCTTGCTTCAGTGTCTCGGCCATGGTCCCGGGATCACGGTGGGCACCGCCGAGCGGCTCCGGGATCACCACGTCGACCAGCCGTTGGCTCTTCAGACGATCCGCGGTGAGTCCCATGGCGTCGGCGGCAAGTTCGCGCTTCTCGGCGCTCTTCCAAAGAATAGACGCACAGCCCTCGGGCGAGATCACCGAGTAGACCGAGTACTGCAGCATCAGCAGCCGATCGCAGACACCGATGGCGAGCGCGCCGCCGGACCCGCCTTCACCGATCACGCAACTGAGAATGGGCACCTCGAGCGTTGCCATCTCGAAGAGATTGCGAGCGATCGCCTCGCTTTGGTTGCGCTCTTCGGATTCGATGCCCGGATAGGCGCCGGGAGTGTCGATCAAGGTGACGACCGGCATCTCGAAGCGCTCGGCGAGGCGCATCAGACGCAGCGCCTTCCGATAGCCCTCCGGCTTCGGCATGCCGTAATTGCGACGCACGCGCTCTTTCGTGTCCCTGCCCTTTTGATGGCCGATCACCATGACCGGCCGCCCCTGCAAGCGCGCGACGCCGCCGACGATCGCCGAATCGTCCGCGTACATCCGATCGCCGTGCAGCTCCTCGAAATCCGTAAACAGCAGCGGCAGATAGTCGAGCGTGTAGGGTCGTTGCGGGTGACGAGCGATCTGCGTGACCTGCCAAGGCGACAGCGATCGAAAGATGCTCTGCGTCAGCGCGCGGCTCTTGACCCGCAGCCGTGCGATCTCCTGCGCGACGTTGATTTCCTTGTCCGCATCCAGGTACTGAAGCTCGGCGATCTTCGCCTCGAGCTCGGCGATCGGCTGTTCGAAATCTAGAAAATTGAGGTCCATGGGCGGGCAAGGTTCCAGAGGATGCGCGCGCCGTCAAGTGGCACGCGGGGATGGGCAGCGGTCATTCAGTCGTTCAGCTTGACCGCCAGTGTCGTGAGCGACCCGGCCGCTCCCCAGTCGGACAAGGCCTGCTGCTCGTCCCGCGGATGGTACACAAGCCGGACCGCCTGCGGGCCAAAGTGTACCGCGAGCGCCTCCAGCAGCGACCGCGTCGCACTGACCTGCCAATCGGCGCCGAAATCGAGCATCGCATGACCCGCGGGCGATGCGTAAAAGACGCCGACCGACGTGCGTCCGCCGCGCGCCGGTCGAAGCGCCGTCTCGAGCGCCGCGAGCACCGGGCCCGCATCGACCGCCATCGGCCAGCGCACCAGTACCCGGCGCACCTGGGCCGCGCGCGCCGCATCGAGCGCGATGATCTTCTTGGCCTGCAATCGCCAACCTTCGATGAAGGTGTCCCAGCGTAAGCCCCCTTCGACCAACACGAGCCCATCCTTGACGATCAAGTCACGATGCGCCGTCAGCACCTCGTCGAACAGGCTCACCTCGAGCCGCGCGGAACCATCGTCCAGCATCATCGACTGACGGTTACCGCGACGACGCAACTCGGCAATCAAGCCCGCCACCGTGACCGACCGCGGCGGCGACCACTGCCCCTCACCGCCCGCCGGCCGGCCGCTGGTCAGTTCGGCAATCGTGCCGGGGGCCAGATAGCGACGATCACTGACGAACTCATCCATCGGATGACCCGATAGATAAAGCCCCAAGGTCTCGCGCTCGCCGGCGAGCCGGATGGCGGTCGGCCACTCGGGCACCCGGACGACGTCACGCGGCCGCTCGATCGCACCGGCAGGCCCCGGGCCGCCGAACAGATCGTTCTGCCCGAGCGAGGCTGCGCGCGTCTGCTGCTCACCGGATTGCACAGCCGAGGAGAGCTCCGTCATCAGGCTTGCGCGATTGACCCCGAGGGCATCGAAGGCACCGGCGCGCAACAACGCTTCGAGGGCACGCTTGTTGACCCGCGACAGGTCGATCCGCGCGCACAGGTCATGGAGATCGGTGAACGCACCCCCGGCGCGGCGCGCCTCGACAATTGACTCGACGGCCGCAAGGCCCACGCCCTTGACCGCCCCGAGGCCATAGCGAATGCGTCGATCATCGGCCACCGCAAAACGGTATTCCGAATGATTGACGTCCGGCGGCAGCACCTCGACGCCCATCTCGCGACAATCCTCGATGCCGATCACCACCTTGTCGGTCTTGTCGAGATCGCAAGACAGCACCGCCGCAAGGAAGGCCGCGGGATGGTGCGCCTTGAGCCACGCGGTCTGATAGGTGAGCACCGCATAGGCGGCGGAGTGCGACTTATTGAAGCCGTATCCGGCGAACTTCTCCATCAGATCGAAGATATGGGTCGCCTGCGCCTCGGCCACACCACGCGCCACCGCGCCGGACACGAAGATGGTCCGCTGCTCGGCCATCTCTTCGGCTTTCTTCTTGCCCATCGCGCGCCGCAGCAGATCCGCGCCACCAAGCGTGTATCCGGCGAGCACCTGGGCGATTTGCATCACCTGCTCCTGATAGAGGATCACGCCGTAGGTGGGACGCAGCACCGGCTCGAGCGCCGGATGCAACCAGTCGATTTTCTGACCGGCTGGCGCATGCTTGCGCTCGATGAAGTCGTCGACCATGCCCGACTGCAGCGGTCCCGGTCGAAACAAGGCGACGAGCGCGACGATATCCTCGAAGCGATCCGGCTGCAGCCTGCGAAGCAGATCCCGCATGCCGCGCGATTCCAACTGGAACACGCCGGTGGTCCGACCGCTCTTCAGCAAGGCGAACGTCCGCGCATCGTCAAGCGGCAAGGCGCTCATCACGAGCGGATCCTCACCCGCGAGCGCACGCGCCTCGTTGATGATCTTCACGGCAAGCTCGATCACCGTGAGCGTTCGAAGCCCCAGAAAGTCGAACTTCACGAGGCCGGCCGCCTCGACGTCGTCCTTGTCGAACTGCGTCACGATCGAGCTGCCACCGTCTTCCACAAACAGCGGCGCGAAATCTGTGAGCACCGACGGCGCAATGACCACGCCACCCGCGTGCATACCGGCATTGCGGGTCAAGCCTTCCAAAGACCGTGCGAGATCGATCAGCTCCCGCACCTCCGCATCCGTCTCGTAGAGCTTGCGCAACTCGTCTTCCTTGTCGAGCGCCTTCTCGAGCGTCATCTCGAGCTCCATCGGGATCAGTTTGGCGATCCTGTCGACGAAGCCGTAACCGTGGCCCAGCACCCGTCCGACGTCCCGGACCACCGCCTTGGCCGCCATCGTGCCGTAGGTGATGATCTGCGAGACCCGCTCACGGCCGTACTTCGCCGCCACATACTCGATCACCCGATCCCGCCCCTCGGTGCAGAAATCGACGTCGAAGTCGGGCATCGAGACGCGCTCGGGATTCAAGAAGCGCTCGAACAGCAAATCATGCTCCAGCGGATCCAGATCCGTGATGCCGAGCACGTAGGCGATCAATGACCCGGCACCCGAACCACGGCCCGGGCCCACCGGTACGCCGTTCTCACGGGCCCACCGGATGAAGTCGGCAACGATCAGGAAGTAGCCTTCAAAGCCCATCCGGCAGATCACATCGAGCTCGCGCCGCAGGCGGGCGTCATACTCCTCCCGCGGCACCGGTCGCAACGGCCGAAGCCCCCGCGCGGCGGCGGCCTGCTGGGCGTCAAGCCGCGACTCGAGACCGCGCTGCGACTCCTCCGCCAGAAAGCCCGCGGGCGTGCTGCCCGCCGGCACCGGGTACTCCGGCAGGAAGCTCTTGCCAAGTCGCAGCTCCAGGGAGCAGCGCTTCGATATCTCAACGGTTTGCTGCAGAAGCTCTGGTAAATCTCTGAAAACAATCGCCATTTCTTCTGGCGTCTTGAGGTGCTGCGCGTCGGTATAGCGCCTCGGGCGGGAGGCATCCGCCAGTTGTCGCCCGTCGTGGATGCACACCCGCGCCTCATGGGCCTCGAAGTCACCGGGCTTCAGGAAGCGGACGTCTTGGGTGGCGACCGCCGCACAACCCAGTTCATCGACGAGGGCCAGCGTCGCCTCGAGCAGCGGCTCGTCCTCGGCACGGCCGAGCCGCTGGACCTCCAGGTAATAGCGATCGCCGAATAGCGCACGCCAGGCGCGTGCGGCCCGATGGGCCTCGGCCACCCGACCGTTACCGAGGTGGCGACCCACATCGCCTTCCCCCGCGCCCGAGAGCGCGATCAAACCCGCCACACTGTGGGTGTCGAGCCAGGCGCGCAACAGCATCGGCTCACCCTGATGGCGACCCTCGAGATAGGAGCGCGTCACGAGTTGCGTCAGGTTCTGGTAGCCGGTGCTGTTCATGCAGAGCAAGGTCAGGCGACTCGGCTCCGCACGTTCCAGCGGATCACGGACCCAGACGTCGACCCCGATGATCGGCTTCACGCCGACCGCTTGAGCCGCACGGTAGAACTTGACCATCGCGAACAGGTTGCTCTGATCGGTCACCGCGACCGCCGGCATGCCGGCGGCGGCCGTCGCGGCACACAGCTCGTCGATCCGCACGATGCCGTCGACCAACGAATACTCGGTATGCACGCGAAGGTGCACGAAACCGGTCATGAGATCCCCCGCCCGACCTCGCCCCGTCGCTCGAGCACCGAGCGCACCGGCTGGAAGCTGCGACGATGCAACGGCGACGGGCCATGCTGCTCGAGCGCCGCGAGGTGCCGGGCCGATCCATACCCTTTGTGAGCCGCGAAGCCGTATTCGGGATAGCGTTGATGGGCCGAGTGCATGTAGCTGTCGCGCCACGTCTTGGCAAGGATGGAAGCCGCCGCGATGCAGGCTTCCTTGCCATCGCCGCGAACCACCGCGCGTACCGTGGGGCATCGCCCTGACCACAAGCCCGTGAGCGCCGGCAAGCGATTACCGTCGATCTCCACCGCGTCCGGGATGTGCACGAGCGCAAGCAGCGCGCGGCGCATGGCGAGATGGGTCGCCTCCAGGATGTTGAGCGCATCAATCTCATGGCTGTCCGCCCAGCCGATGCCGGTCGCGACCGCCAGGGCGCGGATCTCAAGCGCCAAGCGCTCCCGCGACAACGGACTCACCTGTTTGGAATCGTTGAGCCCCGACAGCGCCCCACTCACCGGCAAGACCACGGCGGCAGCCACCACCGGCCCGGCCAAAGGCCCACGGCCGGCCTCATCGACCCCGGCGAGACCGGCGACGTGTGGCCAGCGCAAACTCATGGACACTCCGGCAACCGCCGTGACTCGAGCAGTGCCAGAACGGCGTCCGCCGCTCGCTCGCTGGCGCCGCGACGGAGCGTCTCGTGGATCTCGCCAAACGTGTCGACGAGCTTCGCGACCTCCTCGGGATGATCGAGCCAACGCTCCACCTCGGAAGCGATGCGCTCCGGCGTTACCGCCTCCTGCAACAACTCGGGCACCACCTCACGACCCGCGAGCAGGTTCGGTTGCGAAAAGTAGCGTGCCTTTACCAATCGAAGGCGCCGTGCGAGCCAAGCCGTGAGTCCGCCAACTCGATACGCCACCACCATAGGACGCTTGCAGAGCAAGGTCTCAAGGGTCGCGGTACCGGAGGCGACCAACACGCAGTCGGCCGCCGTCAGCACTTCACTCGATCGGCCCGCAAAACACTGGATGGGCAAGTCCGCCCCCCCCCGCGCGGCGAGCTCCGCCTCGAACAGGCGTCCCGCCTCGGCGGTCGCCATCGGGGCCAGGAACCGAAGCCCGGGACGGCGCTCCGCCAAAAGACGCGCCGCCGCGATGAAATCGCCCGCCAGTCGGCGCACCTCTCCCTCGCGACTGCCTGGCAAGAGAGCGATCACCACCGCATCCGCCGGCACACCGAGTGCCTGACGTGCAGCGACCCGATCCGCCACCAGGGGCAGCTTGTCGGCCAGCGGATGCCCGACGAACTCCGCCGCGAGACCAAAGCCCTGATAGAAGGTCCGCTCGAAGGGCAGAAGGCACAACACCAGATCCAGGGTACGACTCATCCCCGCCACGCGACCCTGCCGCCAGGCCCACACCTGAGGACTCACGTACTGCACGGTCGGGATACCGGCCGAACGAAGGCGCGCGGCAAGCCCCAGATTGAATTCAGGGGCGTCCACACCGATGAACAGTGCCGGCGGCTGGGCCAATGCGCGATCGACGACACGGCGCCGCAACGCCAGTAGCCGTGGCAGGTGGGCGAGCACCTCGACGAGCCCCATCACCGCAAGCTCGCTGGAATTGGCCCAGGCGGTGCACCCCGCCGCCTGCATGGCGGGCCCTGCGACGCCTTCGAACGAAAGGCCGGGTCGCCGTGCGTTCAGGGCCTTGATGAGACCCGCCGCCAGGTTGTCGCCTGAGGTCTCGCCGGCCACAATGACGATCCGATCGACAGTCACGACAGACGCCGAGTAGCCACCACCGGGTCAACGCACCAGACTGCGCGTCGCACGCGGCAGAAAGTCGACGAACGCCTGCAACACCGGCGTCACTCGCGCGCGCCGCTCGAGCTCGTCGGTCGCTTCCTGCAGCTTGAGACCACTGCGATAGAGCACCTTGTAGGCCCCTTTGATCGCCGTGACGTCGTCTGCGCTGAAACCACGGCGCTTCAGGCCCTCGGAGTTGATGCCCTTCGGAACCGCGGGCGCACCGGACACCATGAGGTACGGCGGCACGTCACGTGTTGCGGTCGCATTGTTGGCGAGAAAGGCGTGTTGGCCAATCTTGCAGAACTGATGCACCCCGGAGTAGCCACCGAGGATCACCCAATCGTCGACTTCGACGTGGCCGGCGAGACCCGCGTAGTTGGCGAGCACGCAGTGGTTGCCAACGATACAGTCGTGCGCCACATGCGCATACGCCATGAAGAGATTGTCGCTACCGATACGCGTCGTGCCATGACCGGACGCGGTACCCCGACTGACGGTGCAGCACTCGCGAAACTGATTGCGATCACCGATCTCGAGGGTCGTGCGTTCCCCCCGGTACTTGAGATCCTGCGGATCGTCACCGATCGACGCGAACTGCCAGACGCGGTTGTCGCGACCGAGCGTCGTCGGGCCCACCACCATCGCGTGCGCTGCAATTCGCGTGCCCGCGCCCACCGTGACGTCCGCGCCGATCACCGCGTAGGGGCCGACGGTGACATCGTCCGCAAGCTCAGCGGACGGATCGATGATCGCAGTGGGATGGATGCGACCCATGGCGATCAACCACCGGTCTCGGGAGCGACCATCATGTCGGCCGAGCACACCTCGTGTCCGTCGACCTCGGCCGCAGTCTCGAACTTCCAGATGCCGCGAATGGCGCGCACGAACGTCGCCTTGAGAATCAACTGGTCACCGGGTTCGACGGGCTTTCTAAAACGCGCCCCGTCGATGCCGACGAAATAAAAGCGGGTGTTTTCGTCCGGAATGACGCCCGCCGTCTGGAACGCCAGGATGCCGGCGGTCTGGGCGAGCGCTTCGAGGATCAGCACCCCGGGCATCACCGGGCGATACGGGAAGTGGCCGGGGAAAAACGGCTCGTTGATGGTGACGTTCTTGAGGGCCTTGATCGTCTTGCCGGGATACAACTCGAGCACCCGATCTACCAGCAGGAAGGGGTACCGATGCGGCAACTGCTTCAGCACCGCATTGATGTCCAGTCCGTAAGGAACCGTGGGGGTCGCCATCTCTGTCATTTCATCACCGCCTGTGCTGCCTCGACGACGCCTTCAAGCGCCCGTACTCGATCCGTCAATCCATCGATATGTCTGAGCCGGGCGACGATCCTACGCCACTCAGCGGCATCGCTCACCGGCATTCCCGAGGCGTACACGCCAGGTTGCGTCAGTGAACGACTCACCATGGACAAGCCCAGCACGACGACGTGATCGGTGATCTCGAGATGTCCGGCGATACCAACGGCCCCGGCGATCATGCAGTGCTTGCCGATCGTGGTCGACCCGGAAATCCCGACACAGGCGGCAATCGCCGTGTGTGCACCGATGCGCACGTTGTGCCCCACCTGAATCTGATTGTCGAGCCGCACGTCATCCTCGATCACGGTATCTTCGATCGCCCCGCGGTCGATGGTCGTGTTGGCGCCGATTTCCACATCGTCGCCCACCACGACGGTGCCCACCTGCGGCACCTTGATCCAGGCGCCGGCATCCTTGGCGATGCCAAAGCCATCCGCCCCCAGCACACAGCCCGCCTGCAGGACGCAGCGGGCACCGATGCGGACCTGCCGGTACACCGTGACCCGCGGCGCCAGTCGGGTGTCCGCGCCGACCGACACGCCGTCCTCGAGCACGCAGCCCGCGCCGATCTGCACCCGCTCACCGATGAGCACCCCGGCACCGATCACCACCTGTGGTCCGATGGCTGCGGTCGCCGCCACCTGGGCGCTGGCGTCGATCACCGCACTCGGGTGAATGCCCGGCTCGGCAGTCGGCGTCGGATAAAGGCACGCGGCGATGCGTGCATAGTCAGCGTAGGGATACTTGCTGATGAGCGCGGCGCTCGGGCAACCCTCAAGGTCGTCGGCTTCCAGCACGACCGCCGAGGCCTGGGTGCTCGCCAAGGTCTGGCGATACTTGGCATTGGCCAAAAAACTGACCGCACCCGGACCTGCACCACTCAGGGTCGCGACCCGGTCGACGATGACGTCCGGGTCGCCTCTCAGAACCAGGCCGAAGCGCGTGGCGAGTTGACCGAGCGAGACGCCCGACACCACCAACGCCCCGAAGCCGGTTACTTCTTGGCAGGCGCCGGCGCAGCCGGTGCCTTGGCCTGAAGGCTGCTCAGCACCTGCGGCGTGATGTCGACGGAGTCGGCGCTGTAGATCACGCCACCGGCCAGGACCACGTCATAGCCCTGCGCCTTACCGAAGACACGAACCGCTTCGTAGATCGCCTTTTGAACCTTCTGAAGCTCTTCGTTCTGACGCAGCTGCACGTCTTCCTGGAACTCCTTGCCACGGCGCTCAAAGCTGAGCTGGGCATCGCGCAGGTCGCGCTGCGTCTTGGTGCGCTCGGCTTCGGACATGGTCGCCTGGTCGCGCTCGAACTTCTGGGCGCGCGTCTCGAGATCCTTCTTCTGGGCTTCGAGGGTCTTGCTACGTGGGCCGAACTCGGCCTCGAGCGTCTGCTGGGCGGCACGCGCCTGCGGCGCCTCGGCCAGCAATCGTTGACTGTCGACGACCGCGACCTTCTGCCCGTCGGCAAGTGCCGTCGAGGACAGGGCGAGACCGGCCAGGGCACTGAGAATCAGGAGTTTGGTGTGCTTTCGCATGAGAGGCGGACCTATTGGAAAACCAGTGATGTGTGTAGAGACGTCAGAATGCCGAACCGATCGAGAACTGGAAGCCTTCGCGCTGATCGGCATAAACGATTCCGTTACCCGCGTTCGGATTGAGCGGAACCGCGTAACTGAACCGGAAGATACCCATCGGCGCCAACCATTGCGCGGCGATACCCGTCGATCGTCGTAGCGCATTGTAGCTGAACTTGTAGTTTACCGGGGTCAGCCGATCCTGGCCAATGTAGCTCACGCAGCAGGTCGTAAAGACATTGCCCATGTCGAAAAAGGCACTGACCCGCACGTTCGCCTTCCACTTCTCCGGGATCGGAAAGAGCAACTCGGCGTTCGCGACCGTCAGCAGGTTGCCACCCGACGGGTTGCCGTAATTGTCCCGAGGTCCGAGGTAGCTTTCCTTGTACCCACGCACGGTATCCGGACCACCACCGTAGAACTGCCGGAACGGTGGCAGCCCCGTGGTGTTGCCGAACTTGTTGCCATACTCCACCTCCAGCTTGAAGGCGGCCACGAAGTTGCGATAGATCGGCTGCAGCTTCAGGAAATTGAATGCGCCGGTGTAATACTTGACGTTCTCGACCGGCACCGTGCCGGACACCTGCAACGAGGTCCGCATACCGCGATCCGCAAACAGCGCGCGATTACGACTGTCGTAACTCCAGCCGGCGATCGCCTCCAGGGTCTCGAAGCGGGTGCCATAGAAGTCATAGGTGGTGACCGCGCCGGCACCATCCAGCGAGGTCCCGGTTTGCACGAAGGTGTGGCCATTGTTGCGCACCCAGTCGAGCGACTGCTGCGAGCTTGACGCACTGCTCGCCAACAGCTCGTCAGCCGAGGCTGCGAGCCCCCAGTGAAGCCCCTGAAACTCGGAGATCGGATAGCCGTAGTCGAGACCGAACGTCAACATCTTGGTCGAGAACTGCGAGGACGAGGACACGAACTGGGTCGATTTGCGATACGACAACGAGGTCGTTCGGGAAATGCCGTCGATGGTGGTGTAGGCCTCGGTATTGGACAGCGAGTAGACCGTCGAATACCGTCCGGCACTGACCTCGGCCGAGACGCGCTCGCCCGTTCCGAGGAAGTTCGACTGCACAAAATTGCCGTTTAGGACGAACTTCTGTGCCGCCGAGTAACCGATGCCGCCACCGAACTGCCCGGGCAGCCCTTCCTTGATGTCGAAGTTGACGTCCACCAGATCCGGCGTTCCCGGCACCGGCTTGTTCTCCACCTCCACCTTCTCCACATACGGCAGACGCTGCAGACGTTGCTTCGAGCGATCCACCGCCTGATTGGAAAGCCAAGCACCCTCGAGCTGGCGCATCTCGCGTCGCAGCGTCTCATCGTTGATGCTGGTGGTGTTGTTGAAATTGATGTTGCGAACGTAGACCCGATTTGCCGGGTCGATGAAGAAGGTGAGCGACACCGTCTTCTTGTCGGGATCAAGCGTTGGCACCGGATCGATCTTGGCGAACGCGTATCCTTCGGAGCCGAGCCGATAGGAGATCAGCTCCTGGCTGCTGGTGACGAGCTTGCGTGAGTAGGTCTGACCCGGTTTGACGTACAGCAACTTCTGCAGCTCGGCCTCCGGCACCACCATCGTGCCGGCGAGCTTAACCTCGGACACCTTGTACACCTCGCCCTCAGTCACGTTGACCGAGATGAAAATGTCCTCCTTGTCCGGCGCGATCGCGACTTGCGTCGAGTCAATCTGGAAATTGGCATAGCCCCGGTCCATGTAGTAGGACTTGAGCTTCTCGAGATCCCCCTGCAAGGACTCGCGCGAATACCGATCATCCTGCTTGTACCAGGAGAGCCAGTTCGGCGTGTGCAGCTCGAGCGTCTGCATGATCTCCTTCGGCGGGTATTGCGTGTCGCCGACGAAGTTGATTTGACGGATGACGGCGCGCTTGCCTTCTTTGATCTCGATCGAGATCTTGACCTTGTTGCCAGCGACATCCTCGACCTTCTCGTCGACGCGCACGGCATACTTGCCGCGCGAGAAGTACTGGTCGGTCAGATACTGCTTCACGTCCTCGAGTACGCTGCGGTCAAAGGTCTTGCCCGTGGCCAGGCCGACGTTCTTCAGGCTCTTCTGAAGATCCTCGGTCTTGATGTCCTTGTTTCCCTTGATCTCGAAACTTTCAATCGACGGTCGCTCGCGAACGGACACCACCAGCGTGGTGTCGTCCTGACGCAACTCGACGTCACGGAAGAACCCGGTCGCGTAGAGCGCCTTGAGCGACTCCTCGACCTTCTGATGCGACATGCGATCGCCAAGACTGACCGGCAGGTAGTTGTAGACCGTACCTTCGGCGATTCGCTGCAGACCTTCGACCTTGATGTCGCCGACGATGAAACCAGCAGGGTCGGAGGATGTTTGTTCTTGAGCCACGGCAGCGCCACACCAAACGGTGAGCGCAACGGCGACGGCACGATGGAGCCGGACTGGCATGCGGGTATGGATCCCTTCTTCTTGGCGCGGCTACCCGAAGTGCCGCGCGATGTCGTTGTAAAAAGCAATACTCATCATCAGTACGAGCAACACAATCCCGATCTGCTGGCCCCACACATGCACCCGCTCCGGCAGCGGCCCACCCCGGGCTGCCTCGGCAAGCTGGTACACCACCTGCCCCCCATCCAGAATCGGAATCGGCAAAAGGTTAAGTATGCCAAGACTGAGGCTGATAACGGCAAGAAATCCACCGAAGGTCGCAAGCCCGGCCAGCGCGCTCGCCCCGGCATAACTCGCGATCCCGATGGGACCGGACATGTTCTTCAGGGAGACCTGGCCCACCACCATCCGCCAGAGGAACGCCACTGTCATCGATGATTTGGACCAAAACTCCCCGATCGCCGGCCGCACGGCCGCGAGCGGCCCAAAGCGCGCCAGCACCTGAACCTCGGCAGGATAGCTTGCTTCGCCTCCGGGAGCGATCCCGATTCGCCCGACCCGCGGATGACCGGCGCTCGCCTCGTCCACCTCCGAGCGTACCTCGACCGGTAGGGTCAGTAGCGCATTGTCCCGGCGCACGGTCAGGCGGACGGTTTTTCCGGGCAAGTTGCTGATTATATTTCTGAAATCGAAAAACTCCGTCACCGGAACGGCGTCCACCGCCGTGACCTCGTCCCCCACCCGGAGTCCGGCCACCGCAGCACTGCCACCTGCCACGACCCTACCGATCACCACCGGCAGATGAGGCAAGGTGAATTGAAAACCGATGCCCGGACCGAAGGCACCCGGCTCCGACAACGCCCGCCGTCGCGTCTCAGGCACCTCGAGCGTCACAGGTCTCAAGAGACCGTCACGCCTGACGCCAAGATCGATCCGGCCGCTCTCCAAGGCGGCACTCAGCATCGCAAGGAGCGCATCCTCACGGGTCACGACGGCGACTCGAGCCACCGAGACAATCTCATCACCCGGTCGCAGATCGGCACTGGCGGCGAGCGACCCTGGCGCCACCGGCCCGACGACCGGCTTGAGCCCGGGAACGCCGTGCATCAACAGAAGCCAAAACAGCAGCAGCGCAAACAGGAAGTTAGCACCCGGACCGGCAAGCAGCACCGCGATGCGTGCCCAGATCGGCCGACTCTGGAACGCACCCGCGCGCGCCTCCGGCGCAACCGGGCCCTCGCGTTCATCCAAGAGCTTCACGTATCCACCGAGCGGAATAGCGCTCAGCGCGTACTCGACACCATCGCGTCCCGTGTGCGTCCAAAGCCGCTTGCCAAAGCCGAGCGAGAACCTGAGCACCGTAAACCCAAGGCGCCGAGCGACCCAAAAATGACCATACTCGTGAACCGCCACCAGAATGCCGATCACGACAAGGAAAGCGACCACCTGGATCAGCACGAACATCATGCGCGAATCCCCCGATCGATCACCTCTTCACCGGCCAATCGTCGCGCCTCCAGATCCACCGACAGCACCTGTTCGAGGTCTCGAACCGGCGTCGACGGCAGGCGCGACAGCACTTGCTCAATGACCGCGGGAATACGGTCAAAGTTCAATCGACGATCGAGAAATGCCTGAACGGCCACCTCATTGGCGGCATTCAGCACCGTGGCGGCCGTTCCGTCGGCGTGCGCCGCGACCTCGGCCAACCGCAAGCATGGAAACCGTGCGCGATCAGGCGCCTCGAAGTGGAGCGCACCGAGCGACAGCAGATCGAGGGACTTGACCCCCGACTCGATGCGCTCAGGCCAGGCCAGCGCATGGGCGATCGGTGTGCGCATGTCGGGGTTGCCGAGTTGTGCAAGCGTCGACCCGTCGACGTAGCTCACCAGAGAGTGCACGATGCTTTCCGGATGGATCACCACCTCGACGGCGTTGCTTGGCAGCCCAAACAGCAGATGCGCCTCGATGAGTTCGAGCCCCTTGTTCAACAGGGTCGCCGAATCCACCGAAATCTTACGACCCATCGACCAGCGTGGATGCGCGCAGGCCTCCTCGGGGGTCACCGAGGCAAAGGACGCCGCCGGTCGTCGGAGGAACGGTCCGCCGGATGCCGTGAGCCAGATCCCGGCAACGCCCGACCGTCGAACGCCCGCAGCACCCTCCGGCAGGCACTGGAAAATCGCGTTGTGCTCGCTGTCGATCGGTAGCAATTCGGCACCGGATTCGCGCACCGCCTCGAGCAGCAGCCGCCCGGACATCACCAGAGCCTCCTTGTTCGCAAGCAACACGCGCCGACCGGCGCGCGCCGCGGAGAGCGTGGGCAACAGACCGGCGGCGCCGACGATGGCGGCCATCACCACATCCGCGCCGGGTGCGATCGCCGCCGTAGTGAGCGCCTGCTCGCCAGCCAGCACCTCGGTGGATACGGAGGCCTCACGAAGCGCCGTGGCCAGAAGACGCGCAGCCTCCGGGTCCGACAGCACGGCGATCTCCGGACGCAGCGCGATGCACTGCGCGAGCAGCCGCTGCCACTGGGACTGGGCGGTCAGTGCGACCACCCGATAGCGCTCGGGATGCCGTGCCAGCACATCCAACGTGCTCTGGCCAATGCTGCCGGTGGATCCGAGAATAGAGACGCCGATCATGAACGGTTCACTGCAGCAACCCGCATACGCGCAAACCGATGATGAAAAACGGTGTCGCCGCACTGACGCTGTCGATCCGGTCGAGCACCCCGCCATGGCCCGGGAACAACCAGCCACTGTCTTTCAATGCGACCGAACGCTTGAACAGGCTTTCGGTCAGATCGCCAACGACCGACATCCAGACGACCGCAAGACCCGACAGCAACGCCAGCATCACCGACACGCCCATCCACCAGGCGAGCGCCGCACACAACGACATCCCGAGCAACGTGCCACCCGCGACGCCTTCCCAGGTCTTGCCCGGACTGATGGAAGGCGCGAGCTTGTGCCGCCCGAAGGCGCGCCCCGCAAAGTAAGCACCGATGTCCGCCGCGGCGACAAGCCCGAGCAACATCAGCAACAAGGCCCGACCTGCCGCACGATCAGGACTCAGCACGAGTGCCGACAATCCCAGCCAACAGGGTACGAGCACCACGGGACCCACGCAGGCGGCGAGCCGCGGCGTCACTTTGGCCGTGGGGCGCGAGAGCAACCACAGCGCGCCGAGCCAGCCAACGGCCGCAAGGTCCATGATGGTGAGGAGCACTGGGGTGGATTGCGCAAACACTCCGCCGAGCGCACACAACACCACCACGAGCGCAACATAGGCACCGCGCAGCCAGCGTGCACGAAGGCCGAAAAATTGCGTCCACTCCCAGCTGGCGATTGCCGTCAGCACGAACAACATCCCCACCGTCGGGTAGGCGCCGCCCCAGAACACGACGGCGACGAACACCGCCACCATGCACAGTGCCGTCAGGACGCGTGTTTTCAGCATGCCGGATCTGCCAACTGACTCGAGGTCAACCCAAAGCGCCGCTCCCGCAGTCCAAACGCCTCGATGGCCTCGTCAAGATCGCCGGCGTTGAAGTCCGGCCACAGCTTATCGGTGAACCACAACTCGGTGTACGCGAGATTCCAAAGCAGGAAGTTACTGATGCGGCGCTCGCCGCCGGTACGCGCAAACAGGTCGGGTTCGGGTAGACCTGCCAACGCAAGTTCGGCACCGAAGCGCTGCTCGGTGACCTCCGCGGGCGTCAGTGACCCGCATTGGGCTTCGGCCACGAGGCGTTTGACCGCCGTCAGGATGTCGAGCCGACCTCCATACGCAACGGCGATCACGAGCGTGAGACCCAGGTTGCTCGCGGTACGCGCCTCGGCGGCATTCATCCGTTCGGCAAGCTGCGGCGCCAGCTGCGACCGCTCGCCAACAAACCGCAGTCGGATGCCCTTCGCGGCCAACTCGTCGATTTCGCCGTCGATCGCCTGCAGGAACAAGTCCATCAGAAAGCTGACCTCGGCGCGTGGCCGCTGCCAGTTTTCGCTGGAAAACGCGAACAGCGTCAACACCTCGACACCGAGCGTCGAGCAGCGCTCTATGGTCGTGCGCACGGCCTTGAGCCCGGCGCGATGCCCGCCGACGCGCGGCAGTCCGCGTCGCTGAGCCCAACGGCCGTTGCCGTCCATGATGATAGCGACGTGCCGCGGGACGCGCACGGCTGGCAAGGACCCCCTCACACCTGGAGGAGATCCTTCTCCTTCTCGGCAAACACCGCATCGGCCTCTGCGACGTACTTGTCGGTGAGTTTCTGGATCTCTTCCTGCGCGCGCCGCTCGTCGTCTTGCGACACCAGCTTTTCCTTCAGCATGTCCCGCAAATCGTTCATCACATCGCGCCGCACGTTGCGGACCGCGACCCGCGCGTTTTCGGTCTCGTGCTTCGCCGCCTTCACGAGCTCGCGCCGCCGCTCTTCGGTGAGCGCCGGCATCGGCAGGCGAATCACCGCCCCGGCGGTATTCGGCGTGAGACCCAGATCCGACTTCATGATGGCCTTCTCGATCACCGGCACCATGCTCTTGTCCCAGGGTGTCACGGCGAGTGTTCGGGCATCCTCGACAATGATGTTCGCGACCTGCGACAAGGCGCTTTCGGAACCGTAGTAATCGACTTTGAGATGCTCGAGCAACGCGCTACTGGCACGACCGGTACGCATCCGCTTGAACTCCAAGCGCAGCGCCTGCACGCACTTGGCCATCCGTTCCGCAGTATCTTTTTTGAGATCGTCGAGCATGCCACTCCCCCGTTTGCCGGTGTCCTCAGTCGTTGGCGACAACCGTTCCCACATCCTCACCATCGACGATACGCAGCAGGTCGCCATGATTATGCAGGTTGAACACCTGCAGCGGCAGGTTGTTGTCGCGACACATCACGATCGCGGTCGCATCCATCACGGACAGCCGATCCTGCAGCACCTTGTCGAAACTGAGTCGCAGGTAACGTGTCGCTGTCTTGTCCTTCATCGGATCCGCGGTATAGACGCCGTTGACCTTGGTGGCCTTGAGCAACACGTCGGCACCAATCTCGATCGCACGGAGGCTCGCGGCCGTGTCCGTCGTGAAGAACGGATTGCCGGTTCCGGCCGCGAAAATCACGGTCCGTCCCTTCTCGAGGTGGCGAATGGCGCGCCGGCGAATGTAATCCTCGCAGACTTCGTTAATCTGTAGCGCCGACATCACCCGCGCATGCACGCCGAGCGACTCCAGTGCGTCCTGCATTGCGAGCGCGTTGATCACGGTCGCGAGCATACCCATGTGATCGGCGGAGACCCGATCCATACCGGCCCTGGCGAGGCCAGCGCCCCGAAAGATGTTGCCGCCGCCAATCACGACGGCAACCTGGGTGCCCCGTTCCTGAACGGCAATGACTTCCATGGCGATGCGCTTCAAGACTGCGGGATCGATCCCGTAGTCGCCATCGCCCATCAAAGCCTCGCCGCTGAGCTTCAGCAGTATTCGACGATATCTTGGCCTTGCGTCACTCGACATAGTTGTCTCCAAGCCTCGCAAGGTCCGCTGACGTCACCGCTTCTCGCTTCCCTTCACGGTTGCCATCACTTCTTCTGCGAAGTTTTCCTGTTTCTTCTCGATGCCCGCACCAACCTCGAGGCGGGCAAAGGCCTTCACGGTGGCGCCGGCCTGCTTCAGCAACTTTTCGACAGAGAGATCGGGGTCCTTAACGAACGGCTGCCCCACCAGGGTGATCTCGGCCAGAAACTTGCGGACCCGCCCCTCGACCATCTTTTCGATGATGGCCTGCGGCTTGCCCTCGCCGCTCGCCTGAGCGATCAGGATTTCCCGTTCCTTGGCCAATTGCTCGGCAGGCACCTGGGAGGCATCGATGCACTGGGGATTGATCGCGGCGACATGCATGGCCAAATCCTTGGCCAAGGCGACATCACCACCATCGAGCGCCACTAACGCGCCGATGCGGCTACCGTGCAGGTAACTGCCGATCACGCCATTGCTGGCAACGCGCTCCAAGCGGCGGACCGTGATGTTCTCGCCGATCTTCGCGATCAGCGCACGCCGACGGTCCTCGAGGACGACGCCATCCTGACCGGCAGCGGCCATGAGCGCCTCGACGGTGCCGGCACCGGTGCGTAGGGCCGCTTCCGCGACCGCGTCCGCAAACGCGTTGAAATCCGCCTCGCGCGCGACGAAGTCCGTTTCGCAGTTCACTTCTACCAGCACACCGGTCTTGCCATCGCTACCGCCGGCGTAGGCAATGCGCCCTTCCGCCGCAACGCGCGTCGCCTTCTTGTCCGCTTTCGCAAGACCCGACTTACGCATGATCTCGGCGGCCGCCTCCAGATCACCATTGGCTTCGACCAGCGCCTTCTTGCACTCCATCATGCCTGCGCCCGTGCGCTCGCGGAGTTGCTTGACGTTTTCTGCCGTTATGTTCATCTGGAATTACTCGCTCGCCGTCGTCTCGACGCCAGCGCTGTCGGCGCCGTCGACGCTCGCCGCCTCATCGCTCGCCGCGACGGGTTTGCGGCCACGCGGGGCAGGCTTGCGCTTCGCGGGCGCAGGGGCTGGCCGCCGACGTGCATTTGGAGCCTTCTTGCGCGGATTGCCGGCTTCGTCGAGTTCGACGAACTCGTCCTCGCCGCTCGGCATGACCGGTGATGCATCCCGTCCCTCGAGCACCGCATCAGCGATGGCGCCCGTGTACAGGTTGACCGCGCGAATCGCGTCGTCGTTACCCGGGATGATGTAGTCGACATGATCCGGCGCACAGTTGGTGTCCACCACGGCCACGATTGGAATGCCAAGCTTCTTGGCCTCCTGGATCGCGATGTTCTCGTGTCCGACGTCGACGATGAACAGCACGTCGGGCAGCGACCCCATGTCCTTGATGCCGCCGAGGCTCTTGCGGAGCTTCTCCATCTCGCGGCGCATGACCTGCGCTTCTTTCTTGCCGCGCAAACCGAGCTGACCGGTCGCCTCGAGCTCTTCGATATCGCTGAGGCGCTTGATCGACTGCCGAATCGTCTTGAAATTGGTCAGCATGCCGCCGAGCCAGCGCTGATTGACGAACGGCATGCCGCAACGAGCGGCCTCACGTTGAACGGCCTCGCGGGCCGAACGCTTGGTGCCGACGAACAGCACCTTGCCGCCATCGACCACGACGCCCTTCACGAAGGCCGCGGCTTCCGCGAACATCGGTTGGGTCTTCTCGAGGTTGATGATATGAATCTTGTTTCTTTCACCAAAGATGTAAGGGGCCATCTTCGGGTTCCAGAAGCGCGTTTGGTGACCGAAGTGCACACCCGCTTCCAGCATCTGTCGCATTGACACGCTGCTCATCGTCATTGTCTCCCGGGTTAGGTCCTACGCGCATCCTGAGCGGAAGCCGTTCGGGGGCCCTGCGAGACTCGCAAGGCGGGCCGACCGACACCCGTCCGCACAGTGTGCCTGCCCGTTGGGGGCCGGCTGATACGCGTGTGGATTTGATTAACTAAAAAACGCCGCGCTTTATAGCACGTGAGCGCCCTGCAAACAATGGCTTACGCCACTCGTCGCGGCGGGCGGGGACCCTGGACGCCAAGCGCGCCCGACCACCGAGGCACGGCCCAAGCGATTCGTTGCGAAAAGCACGCCCACTGCCTACCATGCACCCCGTGCCGCCCCCTGGCACTCCCCCACGATCACATGAGCCTACTCCGTGACCCTTAAGAGCCCAGCGGATATTGCCGGCATGCGTGAAGCCGGCCGGTTGACTGCCGACGTCCTCGACATGATCGGCCGACACATTGTACCCGGCGTCACGACCCAAGAAATCAATGACTTGTGTCATACCTACATCGTCGAGACACAGCAGGCGATCCCGGCACCGCTGAACTACCACGGCTTCCCGAAGTCGATCTGCACGTCCGTGAACCATGTGGTCTGTCACGGCATTCCCGGGGACAAGCGCTTGAAATCGGGCGACATCGTTAATGTCGACATCACCGTGATCAAAGACGGCTGGTTTGGCGATGCGAGCCGAATGTTCACCGTGGGCCCCCCCTCCGTGCAGGCCAAGCGGCTGATCGACGTCTGCCGCCAGGCGCTGTGGACCGGCATCGCGGTCGTGCGTCCCGGCGCGCGGGTCGGTGATATCGGCGCCGCGGTGCAACGCTTTGTCGAGGCACAGGGTTTCTCGGTGGTGCGTGAGTACTGCGGCCACGGCATCGGACGGGTGTTCCACGAGGACCCGCAGATACTTCATTTCGGCGAGCCGGGCACCGGGCCAGAACTCATCGAAGGCATGACCTTCACGATCGAGCCGATGATCAATGCCGGCAAACGACACGTGCGGTTGCTACCCGACGGATGGACCGTGGTGACCAAGGACCATTCGTTGTCGGCGCAGTGGGAACATACCCTGCTCGTGACCGCGACCGGTGCCGACATCCTGACGCTGGGCGCCGATGAAACCTCGCCGCTACAGCAAGCCACGGCGGCCTGATCCGATCAACATGTCGCACGACCTACGGACCCACAGCGCGAGCCAGACGGTGACTCGCTGGAAGGAGCTCGAGGCCTTTCACGCGCGCCTCGAGGAGATCACGCTCGCGGTGCTTCCCGAGGCCATCAAGGCGTTTCGAGCGGTACTCACGCAGGGCGATCTGCTGCTGAAGGAACAATTTGCGGCGGATGCGCCGGTCGATAGTCTGGTTCGTCAGCGGGCCCAACTCGTCGACCTCGTGCTGATTCGCGCCTGGCAGCTGCTCACACCGACCCACGGCGCAAGCCTCGCGCTCGTTGCGGTGGGTGGTTACGGACGTGGTGAGTTGCACCCCTGTTCCGACATCGACGTGATGGTGCTGCTGCCAAAGAGTGAAGGGTCACCGTGGCAGTCGGAACTCGAGCACTTTCTCACCTTCCTTTGGGACATCGGACTCGAGGTGGGTCACAGCGTACGCACCATCGATGATTGTCAGAGCGAGAGCGCCAACGACATCTCGGTGGCGACCACGCTCCTCGAGGCCCGCCAACTGTCGGGCCCGGAGGCGCTGTTCGCGGCGATGCGCAAGGCACTCGCGCCGAACCGCATCTGGAGTGCTGCGGAATTCTACGAAGCCAAGGTCAAGGAGCAGCAACAACGCCATCTTCGATTCCACGACACGGCCTACAACCTGGAACCGAACGTCAAATCGAGTCCCGGAGGTCTGCGCGACATCCAGACGATCGCCTGGGTGGCGAAGCGCCATTTTGGTGCGGAAACCCTCGACGAACTGGTCGACCACGGCTTCCTCACGCGGGGCGAGCTCTCGAAACTCAAGAACGCTCAGGCCTTCCTCTGGAAGATACGCTTCGCCCTCCACGTCCTGACGGGACGGCGCGAAGACCGGCTGCTCTTCGATCACCAGATCCGGATCGCTGCCCAGTTCGGCTACGAGGACGCCACCTACACGCTCGCGGTCGAGCAACTGATGCAGCGCTACTACCGGACCGTGATGGACATCTCCCTGCTCAACGAGATGTTGCTGCAACTGTTCAGCGAAGCGATCCTTAACCCCGCCCCCGCGTCATTGCGACCGCTCACGCCGCGATTCCAGGTGCGCGGCGAATACCTCGAGATCGCCGAGGTCGACACCTTCGAGAAGAATCCGTCCGCGATCCTCGAACTGTTTCAACTGCTGTGTCAGAACCCCGACATCAGGGGCGTCCGAGCAACCACCATCCGCACGCTGCAGGACAACCTGTGGCTGATCGACGAAGAATTCCGTCAAAATCCGCGCCACCACCGACTGTTCCTCGAGATTCTTCGCGAACCGGTGGGCATCACCCACGCACTGCGCCGCATGAATCTGTACGGCGTCCTCGGCCGCTACATCGTGTCGTTCGGGCGCATCGTCGGCCGAATGCAATACGACCTGTTCCACGCCTATACCGTGGATGCACACACGCTGTTCGTCGTCAGGAACCTGCGCCGCCTTGCACTGCCGAAATTCGACCATGAGTTTCCGAAGCTCTCGGCGCTGTTCCGCTCGTTGCCAAGGCCCGAGATCGCTTACTTAAGCGGGCTTTTTCATGACATCGCCAAGGGTCGCGGCGGCGATCACTCGGAGCTCGGCGCGGTCGATGCGGAAGCGTTCTGTCTGGAGCAAGGACTGTCACGCTACGATGCCCGACTGGTCGCATGGCTGGTGCGGCATCACCTGTTGCTCTCGGTGACCGCTCAGAAGAAAGACATCGCGGATCCGGAGGTCGTCAACGAGTTTGCGCGACGCGTCGGCGACCAAACCCATCTCGACTACCTGTACGTGCTGACGGTCGCAGACGTCCGCGGCACCAACCCGAAATTGTGGAACACCTGGAAAGCCTCGCTGTTCGAGGAGTTCTACCAGCGAACGCGTCGGGCCCTGCGTCGTGGTCTTGAAAGCCCAATCGGCGAAGCAGAACTGATCGCCGAGACCCAGACCGATGCGCGCGAGATCCTGGTGCGCGACGGGATCCGCAGCGCCGAAGTGGATCGGGTATGGAAGAACCTCACCGGCGCGTACTTTCTGCGGCACACCGCCGAGGAAATCGCCTGGCACACGGGCGCGCTCGCGAGCCGCGATCCGTTTGACGAGGACCCGCTGATCGCCGTTCGGCAGGAGACCGGTCGCGGCGGTACTGCGATATTCAGCTACACACGCCGGCGTCAGCAGAGCTTCGCGCGTGCCACCGCGGTACTCGACCAGATGGGGCTGACCATTCTCGATGCGCGCATCACGCCGACGGCCAACGGCTTCAGCGTGGAAACCTATCTGGTGCTCGAGGATACCGGCGGTACCATTTCGGAGCGCAACCGTATCCACGAGATCGAGCAAGGGCTGCTGAAGAGCCTGCGCGACGACAGCGGCACCACGATCACGGTCACCCGTCGCGCACCACGACAGAGCCGGATGTTCACGACCCCCACTCAGATCGACTGGAGCGACGACGAGCGCAACCACCGAACCGTACTCAACCTGATTGCCGCCGACCGACCGGGACTGCTCTCCGAGGTTGCCAAGGTCTTTCTGCGCGCCAAGCTGCAACTGCTCGGCGCGCGCGTGGTGACGGTCGGTGAACGCGCGGAGGACGTGTTCTACGTTGCCGACAGCGACGACAAGCCCCTTGATGCAAGCGCGCGCGAGACGGTGGCCGCCGCACTGCGAACGGCGCTCGACCTGCGCGGGGCGCCCGCGCCTCACGCCGCGCCGTGACGCCACGGCACCGCCCATCCATCCCGCCGATGTGCCGCTCGACCGATGCTACCCTTGAAAGCCTCGCCGCGCCGGCAGACCCGTTCAATGATTCCTGGAGCACAGACCGATGACCCCCGCAGAACGCCAACTGATCGAGCACTACTGGGATGAGCGCGCCAACCTGAGCGGCGACCACGCGCCACGCGACCTTCTGGATGCGCTGGAGTCCGTGATAGGCGCCCTGGATAGCGGGGCCGCCCGGGTCGCAAGTCCAGGGCCTGCGGGCTGGCAGGTGGATCAGTCACTGAAGAAGGCCGTCCTGCTTTATTTCAGAACCCGGGACAACGTGCCGATGACGGCAGGCTTCACTACTTTCTACGACAAGGTGCCCCTGAAGCATCACGGCCTCGACGCCACCGCCCTCAAGGCGCAAGGCGTGCGCGTGGTCCCGCCGGCCGTGGTAAGACGCGGGGCGTACGTCGCGCCGGGCGTGGTATTGATGCCCTCCTACGTCAACATCGGCGCCTATGTCGACGCAGGCACCATGGTGGACACCTGGGCCACCGTGGGCTCGTGCGCCCAGATCGGCAAGAATGTGCACCTCTCGGGCGGTGTCGGCATCGGCGGCGTTCTAGAACCGCTGCAAGCGTCGCCCACCATCATCGAAGACAACTGCTTCATCGGCGCTCGCTCGGAAATCGTCGAGGGCGTGATCGTGGAGCGTGGCTCGGTGATATCCATGGGCGTCTACATCGGCGCCAGCACCAAGATCTACGACCGCAGCACGGGTGAGGTGAGTTACGGACGAATCCCCGCAGGCTCGGTGGTCGTGTCGGGCAACCTACCGTCGGCAGACGGCCGATATTCGCTGTACTGCGCCGTGATCGTGAAGCGGGTGGACGAAAAAACCCGCGCCAAGACATCGATTAACGAACTGCTGCGCGACTAACGGGCGAGGCCTCGCCGCCCGGCCACGCGCGGTCAGGGCGTGCCGCTCACCGGTGACGCCGAGGAGCGTGCCAACTGCGGAACGAGGCCCGCGATGCTCCCCGCGTGATCGCCCACCCGCTCGAGCGCTTTCAACATGAAGACGGTTTGCAGCGTGGAACGAAGGTGCTGCTCGCCCTGCTCTTCATGCTCGACCAAACGAGACAGTGATTGCTGGAACTCGCCATCCAGCAGTTCATCACGCGCCTGGATGCGCTCGGCCGCCGCCTCGTCGCCGCGATCGAGGGCATCGAGCGCCTCCCGCAGCATCGCGAGCGCAAGGGTCGACATGCGGCGTGCATCCGCCGCAAGCTCGCTGAGACGAGTACAGCCGCTCTGGCGGATCTCGACGCCGAGCCTCGCGATCTTTCTCGCCGCGTGATCCACTCGCACCAGATCGGTCACCACATGCCGCAGTGCCAGCAAGGTTCTGAGGTCGGAGGCGACCGGCTGTCGTCGCGCCAACAAACCGATGACCTCGTCATCGATCCGCGCTGCCGCCGCCTGCACCTGAGCGCGGCGTGATATCACTCGATCGAGCCCGTCGGTCGACTCCTCCGTGAGCACCACCACCGCGGCCTGAACCTGGTCGGCCACGAGGCCACCGAGCGCAAGCACCGCCATCCTGAGCTGCATCAGCTCGCTGTCGAACTCGCGGACGATGTGCTGATCCATGGGTAGCGCCCTAGCCGAACCGGCCGGTGATGTAGTCTTCCGTGAGCCGATGCCGCGGATTGGTGAAAATCTCGTTGGTCGGACCGACCTCGATGAGGTCACCGAGATGAAAGTAGGCAGTCCGTTGCGAGACCCGCGCCGCCTGCTGCATGTTGTGCGTGACGATGACGATCGTGTAGTTCTGTCGCAGCTCGTCGATCAGATCCTCGACCCGCGCGGTCGCGATCGGATCGAGCGCGGAACACGGCTCGTCCATCAGGATGACCTCGGGATCCACCGCGATCGCCCGCGCAATGCACAGTCGCTGTTGCTGACCGCCCGACAAACCGGTGCCTGACTGGTCGAGACGATCCTTCACTTCATCCCAAAGCCCGGCCTTCTTGAGCGAGGTCTGGACGATTTCATCGAGATCCGGCCGAGCCGTCGCGAGCCCATGGATACGCGGGCCATAGGCGACGTTCTCGTAAATCGATTTCGGGAAGGGGTTGGGCTTTTGGAACACCATGCCGATGCGAGCACGCAACTGCACCACGTCTTGTGATCGATCGTAGATGTCACGGCCATCGAGCGTAATCTCGCCGGTGATTCGCGCATGGGGAATCGTGTCGTTCATCCGGTTGATCGACCGGAGGAACGTCGACTTGCCGCAGCCCGAGGGGCCGATCAGCGCGATCACCGCGTTGGCGGCGATATCCAGACTCACATCGCGAATCGCCTGCTTCGCGCCGTAGAACACGTTGACATGACGCGCACTGACGACAGGATTGTCCACGGTGAGCACACCCACGGTACTCGTCTCGAGTGCGCCCGGCGCCGATGCGGATGCACCCGCCGAAGTCGCGCCACCTTGAGCATTCTGATGTTCCATCGAAGTCGACATAACTAGTTCCTCACCGCTCACCAGCGTCGCTCGAAGCGGTTACGAAGCAATACGGCCAGAGCATTCATCGCCAACAGAAAGCCGAGCAACACCATGATCGCCGCGGACGTCCGCTCGACAAACGCGGGTTCCGGACTGCTGGACCACAGGTAGACCTGAACCGGTAGGACCGTCGCCGCCGAGGTGACGCCCGTCGGGACGTCGGCGACGAACGCCACCATGCCGATCATCAGTAGCGGCGCACTTTCGCCAAGCGCACGCGCCATTCCGATGATCGCTCCGGTCAGCATGCCGGGCATTGCGAGCGGCAGCACATGGTGACTGACGGCCTGAACCCGCGAGGCGCCCATCCCGAGGGCGGCTTCACGGATCGACGGTGGCACGGCCTTCAGCGCCGAGCGACTGGTGATGATGATCGTCGGCAGCGTCATGAGGGTCAGCACCAGACCACCCACCAGCGGCGCCGACCGTGGCAAGCCAAAGAACTGAATGAACATCGCGAGGCCAAGCAGACCGAAGACGATCGACGGTACCGCCGCGAGGTTGTTGATGTTGACCTCGATCACGTCGGTGAAGCGATTTCTGACCGCGAATTCCTCGAGGTATACCGCCGCCGCGACACCGATCGGGAAGGACAGCACGATGGTCACGAGCAGCGTATAGAACGATCCCTTGACGGCACCCAGCACACCCGCCTGTTCGGGTTCACGCGAGTCACCGGAGCTGAAAAAGCGCCAGTTGAAGCGCTTCTCGAGACGATGCGAAGCTGTCAGCGCATCGATCCAACCCATTTCCTGGTCACTGACCGCGCGTTCCTCCTCGGGTACCGCACGTGACACCTGACCCTTCGCGTATTGATCGACGCTGTCACGCGCCAACACCCAGACACGCTCACTCTGACCGACCAGCGCGGGATCAGCGACCACTCGCTTGCGCAGATCCTGTTCAGCGGACTGGCTCAACAGTCCGTAGAGCTTCCGGAGCTCGGAGCGCTCGGTCACTTCCGGGAACTGCGCCCGCAGCGCCGCCTTGATCACCGCGAGGTAATCGCCTTCCGCGAGGTCGGCCGGCGCCCGACGGCCCTCCGGGTCGACCCGGTCAGGCGTGTACTCCACCTCGAGCTGGACATACGTCTGCCGGAAACCGCTGTAACCTTTCGAGATGATCGTCGTGAAGAGGAACACAACGAACAGCAGCGACAGCGTGACGGCCACGAGGCCATACGCCTTAAAACGACGCTCGGCGCGATAGCGGCGTCGCAGGTTCGCGGCAATGCGCGCTTCGACGGCGTTCGCGGACTCACTCATATTGTTCACGGTACTTGCGCACGATTCTGAGCGCGATGATGTTGAGCAACAGGGTGGCGACGAAGAGCACGAGCCCGAGCGCGAACGCCGCGAGCGTCTTTGGACTGTCGAACTCAGAGTCGCCGACCAGCAGCGTGACGATCTGCACGGTTACCGTGGTCACGGCATCCAACGGATTGGCCGTCAGGTTCGCCGACAAGCCCGCGGCCATCACGACGATCATGGTTTCACCGATCGCCCGCGACACCGCGAGGAGGATCCCGCCAGCAATACCCGGCAGCGCAGCGCGCAGCACGACCTTACGTATCGTCTCCGAATGGGTGGCGCCGAGCGCGAGCGAGCCATCGCGCAACGACTGCGGCACCGCGGTGATCATGTCATCAGCCAGCGACGACACGAACGGGATGATCATGATGCCCATCACGAGGCCCGCAGCCAGCGCGCTTTCGGAGGCTATGGTCAAGCCCACCCTGGCGGCGAGGTCCCTGAGGAGCGGACCCACGGTGAGTGCGGCGAAAAATCCGTACACGACGGTTGGGATACCGGCCAGCAGCTCGAGCAAGGGTTTGGTGACGGCGCGTACCCGTCGATCGGCGTACTCGGCCAGGTAGATCGCCGCGAACAGCCCGATCGGTACCGATATCGCCATGGCAACCACCGCGATCAGCAGGGTACCGGTGAATAGCGGCACGGCGCCGAATGCGCCGGAGGAACCCACCTGATCGGCGCGGATCGCCATCTGGGGGCTCCAGTGGGTACCGAACAGAAATTCGGTCCAGGACACCAACCCGAAGAACTTAAACGCCTCGGCCATCACGGACACGACGATCCCGACCGTCGTGAGGATTGCCACCAGCGAGCAGAGGATCAGGATTGCCTCGACGATGCGCTCGACCGCGCGTCGGGCGCGTAACTGTGGCGCCACCAGGCGCCAGGCGACGCCACCGCCAACGACCGCCGTGGTGAGCGCCAAGACCGCGACCGCCAGATGACTGAGATCCTGCAAGTGCCGCCATTCGAGCGCAGCCGCGCGCACCTCGGGACTCGCCGCCGCGAGCGCCACGTTGCCTTGCACGACGTTGCGGATGTCGTTCACCAGAAGGCCGCGTTCGCCCGCCGCCAAGGACGTCGCACCCTGCCCGAGATGTCCAAGCACCGTGTCGAGAATCACGCGTTGGTCGAAGCCATTCCACACCAGAACGACCGCGAGCGATGGCAGCGCGCACCAGAGGGCCACCAGCATTCCGTAATGGCCAGGCAGGGAGTTGAGGCGCTGCACGCCGCCGCGGCCGCCCGCCAGGGACACGGCGCGACGTCGCCCCCCCACGTACATCACGCCCGCGAGAAGAACGATCAAAGCGACCAGCGACGACGTCGGGATCATCATGATGGCAAGGAAACCTCGATCCGCTCGCTGAACCCCGAAATCCGCCGGCGACGCGCCAGACCGGTCAACGATCTATTCACGGCGCCAGTATGGGCGTCGATTATGACGCTTTTGTGACCCTCAGCAGTCAATGGCGTGAAGATCCAAACACGCGGCAACCCCGTGTTTTGGATACACTTCCCGCAGGTTAATTGCAAAGCAGCCCGACATGTCTGACGTCCTCGCGCTCACTCAGGAACTGATACGCCGCCCCTCGGTCTCCCCCGACGATCAAGGCTGTCAGGAGGTGCTGGCGGCGCGCCTCGCCGACGCCGGGTTCACCATTGAATGGATGCCCTACGGCGAGGTGTTGAACGTGTGGGCAACGCGGGGCACCGATGGCCCGACGTTGTGCTTCGCCGGCCACACCGACGTCGTGCCAACCGGCCCGCTCGACGCCTGGGGCACGAATCCGTTCGAGCCCGTGGTGCGCGATGGGATCCTCTACGGCCGCGGTGCTGCAGACATGAAGAGCGGGCTTGCCGCCATGGTGGTGGCGGTCGAGACCTTCGTCGCCCAGCAACCCAAACATCGGGGACGGATCGCCTTTCTGATCACCGCCGACGAGGAAGGCCGATCGGTCGATGGCACCAAACGCGTCGTCGAAGCCCTACAGGCGCGCAACGAACAAATCGATTGGTGCGTGATCGGCGAGCCCTCCAGTGAACATACCTTTGGCGACACGATCAAGATCGGACGTCGGGGTTCGCTGAGCGGCCGGCTCACGGTCCACGGCATCCAAGGTCACATCGCCTACCCACAGCTTGCCGACAATCCCATTCATCGCTTTGCGCCGGCGCTCGCCGCCCTCTGCGCTCGACACTGGGATGACGGCAACGCGCACTTCGACCCGACGTCGTTTCAGGTGGGAAACCTGAACGCCGGCACCGGCGCGCCGAACGTGATCCCCGGGGACCTGGTCGCGCGATTCAATCTACGGTTCTGTCCCGAACAGACGGTATCCAGCCTGCAAGCGGCGGTCACCGAGATCTTGGACCACCATGGCTTGCGCTACACGCTGGAATGGCATGTGTCGGGTTTGCCGTTCTACACCCCACCGGGCCCGCTGAGTGAGGCCGTGGTGGCCGCCATCGCCGCGACCACCGGCCGACGACCAAAACTCTCCACCAGTGGCGGCACCTCGGACGGACGGTTCATCGCCCAGATGGGCACCCAAATCGTCGAACTGGGGGTCGTGAACCGCACCATCCACAAGGTCAATGAACAAGTAAGCGTTGAAGATATTACAGTTCTTACAAATACTTACATTGAAATATTGAAGAACCTTCTGAGCTGAAGAGCCTTATCGACGCGCCGATCGTGGGAGCAGATTAGCGCCGATGCCAACGAGGCCGAGCAGCGACACCGACACCAACACCCACGCCGCCATGGACAGGCCGAACAGGGACCAGGTGATGGCCTGGCAATCTCCTCCCCCGCGCCACACCAGCATGACCGCTTCGGGCACGGACATCATGTCGAGCAGTGTGTAGAGGTCGGCCCCGCAGGACGGCAGGCTGCCGAACGGTTGCGCTTGCATCCATACCTGACGACCGGCAAGCGCCGCACCGGCCCCAGCCGCCAAAGCGATCAGCAACGCATAGACCCGAGCGCCGAAGGCCTTGGGGTGATGGACCCAACTGACTAAAAACACCCCGCCGAGGAGCATGACCGCCGCACGTTGCAACAGGCACATGTTGCAGGGCGTCAGCCGACCCACGTACTGAGTGTAGAGGGCGAACGCCATCATGGCGGCACACGCGACCGCCCCCAAGCCATTGACACCACGCCGGGTGAGACCCGTCACTGGGCACCCGACTTCAGCCGAAGCTCGCGCTCCACGTCCTCGAGCGCCGTATGCCGGATGTCCTTGCCGTGCACCATGTACACCACATACTCGCAAATGTTCTGGGCGTGATCGCCGATCCTCTCCAAGGCGCGGGCCACGAACAGCACGTCCAGCGCACGGCGGATGGTGCGCGGATCCTCCATCATGAACGTGATGCACTGACGCTGCAGCGCCTCGTACTCCTCGTCCAACACACGATCCTCGCGGCACACTTTGAGCGCCGCCGTCGCGTCCAGCCTCGCGAACGCGTCCAAGGCATCGTGCAACATCCGGTGCGCCAGGCGTCCGAGATGCTTCACCTCGCGATACCGATCCGCGGGGCGCTCCTGCGTGGCCAAGCGAGAGCCGATCAGACCAATCTTCTCGGCCTCGTCGCCGATGCGCTCGAGATCGGTGATCGTCTTGATGATCGCCACGATCAGACGCAGATCCGACGCCGCGGGTGAGCGGGTCGCCAAAATGCGGCTGCACTCCTCGTCGATCGACACTTCGAAGGCGTTGACCTTGTGGTCCGCCCGAGCGACTTCCTCTCCGAGGGCACTGTCACCGTCGATGAGCGCCGTAACCGCCTGCGACAGTTGCTGCTCGACCAAACCACCCATCTGCAGGACGCGCGTGCGCACGCCTTCCAGATCTTCATTGAAGCGACGGGAAATATGTGGGCCCAATTCCGAAAGGTCCATGCCAAACACCTCCGTGAAACCCTCACGACTATATACGGATACTGAGCCATGCGACATCCGTGTCCACCTCGGTACAGGACGAGCGACTCGCACCGCATCGGGCGACGACGACCCGAGCGAGACCAAGGCCCACTCACCCGCAACACCCTGTCACAGCCGCGTCATCGAATTGCGACATGATCGTAGTCTGATGATCGACGCCGAGATGCCGTGCGACCACATATTGTCGATGCGACGCTGTTCTACACGCCGACCAGTGGCGGCGTGCGGCGGTATCTCCTCGCCAAACACGAGTGGCTGCGCACGCACGGTCGCGTGCGCCACACGTTGTTCGTTCCTGGTCCGCGCGACACCGGCACCACCGGCGAGATCATCGAATTCGCAAGTCCGCCGCTACTCGCCGGCTACCGCTGCCCCGTTCGTCTCAAGACCCTCCGGCGTTCTCTCGCGACGCTGGCGCCAGACCTGATTGAAGCCGGCGATCCGTACCTGATGGCATGGCAGGTGGCGCGCTTCAGTGCCGACAGCATCGTGCCCTCGGTCGCCTTCTGCCACTCCGATGTGATCTCCCTGACCGAGCAACGCCTCGGACGCCGGGCTGGCCGGCTCGCCGCCGCCTATCTGCGAAGACTCTACAGCCGCTTCGACCTGGTGCTCGCGCCGAGCCGGTTGGTGTTCAAACGCCTGCGTGCCGCTGAGATCCATCATGTCGCGCTGCAACCGCTCGGTGTCGATGCGCAGGTCTTTGCGCCGACCGGCGAGCCCGAACGCCTCAGACGCCGCTTGGGTTTGCCACCCGAGACGCGCCTCCTGGTGTTTGCCGGCCGGCTGGCGCCTGAGAAAAACATCCCCGAACTCATCCGTACGGTCGAACACCTCGGCGACCCCTATCACCTCGTGATTATCGGCGGGCGCGACAGTGCGCAACCGACCCGCCAAGTGACGATCCTGCCGTACGCGGCGGACGCCGCCAGTTTGGCGACCCTGCTGTCGGCGTGCGACGTCCTGGTGCACGCCGGACTGCAGGAAACCTTCGGCCTGGTTGCGCTCGAGGCCATGGCCTGCGGACTGCCGGTGGTGGCCTACGAACAGACGGCCGTCAGTGAACTGATTGACAAAACGGTCGGCGCACTGGCATCGCGTCACGATCCGAACGGACTGGCGATGGCCGTGGCGCAAGTGTTCCAGCAAGATCGCGAAGCGCTCGGGCAGGCTGCGCGCGCGCGAGTACTCGCCCACTACACCTGGCACGAAGTATTCACGCAACAACTCAAGACCTACGCGTACCTGCTGCAACGAGGATCGTTGTTCCAACCCGCGCCGCCGGAACCGACGACCACGGTGGCGCGATGACCCCGGCACTGGCCGTATCCTTGCACGATGTCGCACCGGCGACGTGGCCGCTCTGTGAGCGGTTGCTGGCACTCACGGACCGACATCACCTGCCGGTCACCCTGCTTGTGGTGCCGCACTATCATGGCACCGTGCGGGCTGATCAGGCTCCGGAGTTCACCGCCAGCCTCAAGGCGCGCGTGGAACGCGGCGATGAGGTCGTGCTGCACGGCTATCACCACCGTGACGAGGGTCCGCCACCGCGCACGGTCACCGACTGGGTCGAGCGTCGCATCCTTACGGCGCGCGAGGGCGAGTTTTCGGCACTCGACGAACAGGAGGCGACGCTTCGTGTCGGCACCGGCCTTGAGTGTCTTGCTCGGATGGGCCTTGAAGCACAGGGTTTCGTGCCGCCCGCTTGGTTGATGAGCCGAGGCGCCATGGCGGCCCTCCGGCAATCAGGACTGCGCTACACCTGCACACGCGATCGCCTGTGGTCACTCTCCGATGATCGCAGCTGCCACGCCCCGAGTCTCGTGTGGTCCAGCCGAAGCCGCTGGCGGCGCGTGGTCTCGCTGATCTGGAACGAACAACGTCAACGCCGGCTGCGTGCGAGCCCGTTGCTCAGGATCGCGCTGCATCCCGCCGAAGGTCGCTACCCGGCCGTGATGGCCCATTGGGCGCGCTTGCTCAACACCTTGACGTCATACCGGCGTCCGGTCCTCGAATCACAATACCTCGACGCTCAGGGGCACTGAGCACGCACCCGCTCGACGCGAAGCGCCGAGCGACCCGGTCGCCGTGCGCACGCCGTGGCGCGCACCTCCACCAGATTGTCGATGAACTGCCGCGTCGCGTTGTCCCAACCGTACTCGAGTGCTTGCGCCCGGCACGCGCCACGATCGAGCTGCAAGGCGCCCTCGACCGCAAGGTCGAGCTCCGTCCGAAGGCAACCCGTCACGCCCTCACGAACGACATCGATCGGGCCGGTGACCGGATAGGCGGCGATCGGCAGACCACAAGCCATGGCCTCCAGCATCACCAGGCCGAAGGTATCCGTACGGCTCGGGAACACAAAGCAATCCGCGGACGCAAGCAGCGCCGCGAGCGCTTCGCCAAACAGAAAACCGGTAAACAGCACCTCCGGATAGCGCGCCTTGAGCTCAGGCAGCGCCGGCCCATCGCCGATGACGATCTTGCGACCCGGTCGCCGAATGCGACAGAAATCCTCGACGCTCTTCTCGACGGACACTCGTCCCACGTAAACCAACACCGGACCGCCACTCGCTGAAAACCGCTCGACACCGGGCTTGAAGAGGTCGGTATCGACCCCGCGTGTCCAATACGCAAGGTGTCGGAACCCGTAGCGTCGCAGCTCACGCCGTACCTGGCGAGTGCCCACCATGGTGCGTGCGGCGGGCGCGTGGAACCAGCGCAATGCGCGGTACGTGAGCACCTCAGGCACGGGATAACGAGCCCGCAGATACTGCGGGAACTGGGTGTGATACGAGGTCGTGAACCGGAGGCCCGCCCGCAGCGCTGCCCGCCTTGCGGCCAGCCCCAACGGGCCCTCCGTCGCGACGTGCAGCGCATCGACCCGCGACTCCTCGAGCCACTCGGTGACCCGACGCCCCTGAAACAGCGCCAGACGGATCTCGGGGTAACTCGGACACGGAATCGTTCGCAAGCCCTCCGGGGTCATCATGTGGACCTCGTGGCCAAAGCTGCGCAGCGTTTCCGCAGTGCGCATCAAGGTCGTCACGACTCCATTGACCTGCGGCCGCCAGGCGTCCGAAACGATACCGATTCTCATGCGAAGATCATGCCGCCGACTCGAGCTCGGGCTCCACCCGATCGATCGGACCGCGTGCCGCCGGCGTGCTCTTTACCACCGCCGGCCGATCGGTCCAGACCACGATACTCAAGTCACCCCGCGCATTCTCAATGAGCGCCGAGCAATGCTCCACCCAGTCGCCGTCATTGCAATACCGGATGCCATCGACCACCCGAATTTCCGGACGGTGGATGTGTCCGCAGATGACGCCGTCAAGACCGTGGCGCAATGCCGCGTGTGCGGCGGCATGCTCGAAGCGCTCGATGTACCGACGCGCATCGGGCACCTGATGCTTGAGCCAGGCGGCCAGCGACCAGTGGCCGAAGCCTAGGGCGCGCCGCACATGTTGCACACCACGACCGAGCCACATCAGCGCATCGTAGATGCGCTCGCCGAGAACCTTGAGAAAACCACTGAACTGCACTGCGCCGTCGAAATCGTCACCGTGCAGCACCAGGTACCGCTCACCGGCAGCGGTCTCATGGATGAAGTCGCGACAGACCGTGATCCCAGCGAACTCGTGACCACAGAAATCCCGAAACGGATCGTCGTGGTTGCCGGGCACATAGACCACGCGCGTGCCGGACGCGGCGATCGCCATGATCTTGCGGATCACCGCCTGATGCGCATCCGGCCAGTAGGGCCGCCTGCGCATGCTCCACAGATCGATGATGTCGCCCACCAATACGAGCTGTTCGGTGTCTAGCCGCTCGAGAAAATCGAGCAAAAAGTCAGCTTGGCAGCCGCGATATCCGAGATGGATATCGGACAAGAACACCGTACGCAACCTGCCGAGCCCTGCACGCCCACCACTTGCGTCGACCATGCCACCCTCGGTACTGCCGGGACGACCTACAATGCGCGCCGTGGGTTACGACTATGTTCCAGTCTTGGGAAATGTTTGTGACAGTCTCGTCGCTATCCGATGACGCGTCGTTTCGGAAAATGACAGGTGAACACGCTCCCTACCCCTTCCTCGCTCTGGATGGACAGGGTGCCATTGTGTCGCGACAGTGCGTGCTTCGCGATCGCAAGACCGAGACCCGACCCGCCGGTCGACCGGTGCCGACTCGGGTCCACCCGGTAGAACCGTTCGGTCAGGCGCGGCAAGTGCTCCGCCGGGATGCCGATCCCGGTATCGCGCACCGAACAATGTGCACCGTCATCGTCCGTCCACCAGCGGATGTCGACCCGGCCGGTGTCCGGGGTGTACTTGACCGCGTTGGTGATGAGGTTGCCGAACACCGAGTGCAACTCGGACTCCACCCCGCGCAAGCGCGCGCGACTGTCGAGCGTCAAGGTGATCTCTCTCGGCCGCCGCTCGAGCGAGCAGTGCTCCTTGCGCATCAGCGACAACATCGCCGGGACATCGACCTCGTCATCGCCCGCCTCACCCGATTGCGACTCGAGGCGTGACAGCTCGATGAGCCCATCGACCACCGCACGCATGCGCACGGACTGGCGCTCCATCTCCCGCAACGGGGCCGCCCAGATCGGATCTATCGCGGTATCTTCGGCGAGCGCATCGACATATCCGGTGATCACCGTGAGCGGTGACCGCAACTCATGGGACGCATTGGCCACGAAGTCCTTTCGCATCGCCTCGACGCGCGCCTCGCGGGTGACGTCCCGAATCACGAGCAACTGTCGCGTGTCGCTGTAGGCGACCAATTGGAGACTCAGGTAGTTCTCCCGATCGACGGTCGAGCGGACCGTGACCGGCTGCGCGTAATCACGACCCGCGATGTACCTGACGAACTCGGGCTCGCGCACCAGATTATCGATGCGTTGCCCGTAGTCCACTTTGCGGCGCAGCGACAAGAGTCGTGACGCCGTTCGGTTGAACCACTGGATTTGTCGATCGCCGTCCAAGGCAACGATGCCGTACGGCACCGCCGCACTGATGTGGCGAAACTCCCGCAGCAACTGCAGCACGCGACGCTTGTGGAACTTCTTTCGTCGATAGATGCGCATGATGAGCGCAACCACATCGCCCCACGGCCCGCGAAGATCGGGCGGATCCTCGGAGCTACGGTGCTGCAGCCACCAGGAGAGGCGATACAGCCTGACAAGACACAAGACGACGTAGCCGCCGAGCGCGACGAACAGCACCGCCGCGGGAAAGCCGGTAAACCAACCCACGACCAGCGCGCCGAGCACGAGCAGCGCGAGACGGGCAAAAGCAAAGGACCAAGCTTGTGGCATATGGCCCTACTCTAGCCGTTCGACAGCGATCTTCCAGCAACAATCGCTCAGGCGAGTCTCACCGAGAAACGATAGCCGGCACCGCGCACCGTCTGAATCAGGGCGTCGGCCGAGAACGGCTCCAAGGCCTTGCGCAGGCGACGGATATGCACATCCACCGTCCGCTCCTCGACATACACGTTGCCGCCCCAGATACGATCGAGTAGCTGGCTGCGTGAGTAGACGCGCTCGGCGTGCGTCATGAAGAACGACAGCAGGCGGTATTCCGTCGGGCCCAACGGCACGGTCGCCTCGCCCACGGTCACCCGGTGACCGACTGGATCGAGCGTCAACTCACCGATCGTGAGCGCCGTGTCCTGCGCAAGCGGCTGTGTCCGTCGCAGTACCGCATTTACGCGTGCCAGCAGCTCTCGGGGTGAGAACGGCTTGGTGATGTAGTCGTCAGCACCGCCCTCAAGGCCACTGACCTTGTCCTGCTCCTCCGCACGGGCGGTGAGCATGATGATGGGCACGTCACGGGTATCCTTGTCCTTCTTGAGCGCGCGCGTGAGTTCGAGTCCGCTCATGTCGGGCAACATCCAGTCGACGAGCAGCAGATCGGGCCGGCGATCAGCGATCCGAGCGCGCGCCTGACGGGTGTCCTCGGCCTCGACCACATCAAAGCCTGCCCTGCGCAAACCGAACGCGAGCAGCTCGCGAATGGGCCGCTCATCCTCCACCACGAGAACCTGACGATTTCCCATAAGACCCCGCCGTGACACGACTCTGACCTCCGGGAGTGTAGGCAAGCTAATGTGACATCCGCGTGACGATTCTAGGCGTTCGCAACCGGCCGCGTCACCGATTTGTCACGCCGGTACCCGCGGTGACGACTGGTTCGCGACATTGTTGCGAAGATAGACCGGCTCGACCGCCGAGGCGGCAAGCCCAAAGCCGGCGGCCAGACGCATGGCGCCAAGCTGCACGATCGAACTTGCACTCGGCAGGAGCTCGGGCCAGACGCACTTGAACGGACATCCCCAGGACGCCGCCAGCTCCCGGTAGCTCCCAAATCCGTGCCCCGCCCCGACCCATGTCCGGCCGAACGCCTCGGGGCCGGCGACGAGCGCCCCGGGTGCCAGGACCCTTTCCGTCCCAAGCGTGACACCGAGGGTGGCATCGGTCGTCACCTCCGCGCAGTACACCTCGCCCATCCGCGCATCCAGACAGGCCAGCGCCGACGTCGGGGGATCTTCCGGCCACGCCTCTCGCGCGCGCAGCAAAGCGGCGTAGCCAACGGCCGCTAGATCGGACACGGGGACTACCGGCAAGCCCGCCCCGTACGCCAAGCCTTGCGCGGTGGCGATGGCGATGCGCACACCGGTGAACGCACCCGGACCTCGGCCCACCGCGATCCCATCGAGCGCACGGAGCGACCAACCCGCCTCGGCGAGCACTTCGGCCACCATGGGCAGCAGACGCTCAGCGTGACCGCGGCCAATGACTTCATAGCGCTCGAGCACACCGTGGTCACCGAGCAAGGCGACACTACAGGCTTCGGTCGCGGTATCAATTGCCAGAAGCTTCATCGAAGCGCTCCTCCTCGACCCTGCATCGATTCGTCACGTACTCCCGCAGAAAATCCGCCGCCAGTTGCTCATCGCGCGTAGGCCGCATGGCCGGCAAACTTGACAGAAACATCCGACCGTAACCTTTGGAGTACAAGCGGGGATCGCCCACCATCACCACCCCCTGATCGTCCTGATCACGGATCAGGCGGCCGACGCCCTGCTTGAGCGCCAACACCGCCTGCGGCACCTGATATTCGAAAAAAGGATTGCGTCCGAGCCGCCGCAGCCCCTCGAGCCTTGCCCGAAGCACCGGGTCATCCGGCGAACTGAACGGCAATTTGTCGATCACAACGAGCGACAAGGCGGGTCCGCGCACGTCGACGCCTTCCCAGAAGCTTCCGGTGCCCAACAGCACCGCATTGCCCAGTTCTCGAAACCGACGTAACAGAGCATCTCTCGGCATCTCACCTTGCACCAGCACCGGAAACGCATCGGACGGCTCCAGCATGGCCTTCAGATGTCGCAGGGCCTCCGTGAGGCCGCGGTGACTGGTGAACAGGAGGAAGGTTCGTCCGCCCGCCGCCCGTATCAATGGCAGGGCCGCGGCGACCACGGCCTTGGTGTAGCCTGGCTCCGCAGGGTCTGGCAATGATCGTGGCACATAGAGGAGCGCCTGCGACGGATAGTCGAACGGGCTCGCGACGTGCAGGCAACGAGCGTCGGAGGCCCCGACGCGTTCCTTGAAATGCGTGAAATCCTCGCCAACAGCAAGCGTCGCGGAGGTGTAGATCCACGCACAAGGCCGCGCCTCGGTTTGCGCCCGCAGCCGATCGGCGACCTCGAACGGCACGTACTCGAGCACGAACCCACGCGCGCTCGCATCCAGCCATCGAAGCCCCAGCGCCTCGTCGGCAGTCAGGATGGCTCGCAGGCGGCCGGCGACCTCGGCTGCACGCCGCCCACAACTGCGAATCGCCGCTTCCTCGAGATCCGGATCATCGAATTTGCCGGCAAGCCGGTCGAGCGCGCTGACCAGCTCGTCGACGCCTTCGAGCACGGCATCTGGCGCACGATGCCACTCGAGGCGTTCCGGCAACCCTTGAAGGGCACGAAGAATCGCAGCGACGGCGCGCTCCAACCCGTCGATCGCGGCGCGCGCGGCGCCATCCAGCAAACCCGCTCGGGTCAGCTCGAAAAGGGTATCTCTCGCGAGACTGGCAAGCGGCCGAGACCCGACTCGCCAACCGAAGAACTGCGCCGCAATGTCCGGAAACTGATGCGCTTCATCCAAAATCACCGCATCCGCACCCGGCAACAACTCCCCGAACCCTTCTTCGCGAAGCGCCATGTCGGCGAGCAACAGATGGTGGTTGACGATCACGATGTCGGCCGCTTGCGCCTCGCGTCGCGCCGCGGCGACGTGGCAATTCGAGTACTCCGCGCAGTCCTGCCCAAGGCAATTGTCGCGAGTGGAGGTCACCGCCGACCACACGGGATCGGACTCGGCCACGGCCTCCAGTTCACCGATGTCACCGGTTCGCGTCGCCTGCGACCAACGCTCGATACGGATAATTTTGTGTCGACTGTCACCTTCCAGGCCGGGTAGCGACGGCGTCGAACAGGCCACCGAGAGCCGCTGTCGACAGAGGTAGTTGGCCCGCCCCTTGAGGAGCGACACTCGAACGGGTCTGCCGAGTGCCGCACTGACCACCGGCAGATCACGGTGGTACAACTGGTCCTGCAGATTACGGGTACCCGTCGACACGAGCACCCGTCGCCCGGAGAGCAGCGCGGGCACCAGGTACGCGAAGGTCTTGCCCGTCCCGGTACCCGCCTCTACCACCAACGCCTCACCGTGTTGGAGTGCATCGGCCACCGCGAGCGCCATCGTCAGTTGTTCCGCCCTGGGGCTGAAACCCGGCACCACCTCAGCCAGCGGGCCGTCCGCACCGAGCAGATGAGCAAGATCAGTCAACGAGAGTCACCTGAGGGCCGCCGGACACTTATCGATCGCACTGCCGGCGGATACCGTCGTGACCCCCATTATAGGGCCCTCCGAGTCGCGGGCGCTGGCTCAGCGACCACTCCGCCGCCTGAGACCCTAGACACAGTGTAGGCCACCCAGCACTCCGTGCAATCGTTTGCATTGATCTGTTCACTCAGAGTCGCGACCCTATCCTCGTTCCTGTGCAGAATTAACCGTAATATATGTGCTTACTCACCCCCAAAAGAGAGAAGAGTTACTCATGAGCTCACACCGACACGACGCGGTCCCGAAGGACATCCTGCCCTCACTGGATGCCATGGTGGCCGAGGCGATCGCGCTCACCACGCCGGATCGTGTCCACTGGTGTACGGGCAGCGACGAGGAAGCCGCCGAACTCACCCGGCAGCTGGTCGGCGAAGGAGCCTTCATCCCGTTGCCCGAGGAACGTTACCCGGGGAGTTACCTGTACCGCTCCAATCCCAATGACGTCGCTCGCACCGAACATCTGACCTTCGTATGCACTCGCTCCGAAAGCGATGCCGGCCCAAACAACGTCTGGATGGATCCGGCGCTCGCGCACCGCAAGATGGACGATCTGTTCCGCGGCTGCATGCGAGGACGAACCCTGTACGTGATCCCCTACTGCATGGGGCCGATCGACTCCCCGTACAGCCGCTGTGGTGTGGAAATTACCGACAGTGCGTACGTGGTCCTCAACATGCGAATGATGACGCGCATCGGCACGCCAGCGCTCGAGCGAATCAATCGCGAAGGGAAATTCGTCCGCGGATTGCATTCGACCGGAGATGTGAATCCCGATCGGCGCTTCATCATGCACTTTCCGGAGGAACTGTCGATCAAGAGCTTCGGCTCGGGTTATGGCGGCAATGCACTCCTCGGCAAGAAATGCCATGCACTTCGAATCGCGAGCTGGCAGGGACGCGACGAGGGCTGGCTTGCCGAGCACATGCTACTGGTGGCGATCGAGAACCCAGCAGGCGAAACGCACTACGTCGCAGCGGCCTTCCCGTCCGCCTGTGGCAAGACCAACCTCGCGATGCTGCTCCCACCGGATGCCATGCCGGGTTGGAAGGTGAAGACCATCGGCGACGACATCGCCTGGCTTCACCCCGGCCCCGATGGTCGCTTGTGGGCCATCAACCCGGAAGCCGGCTATTTCGGCGTGGCCCCTGGAACCAACCCGAAGAGCAACCGCAACGCGCACGAAATGGTCAAGCGTGATGCGATCTTCACCAATGTGGCGATGACGGCTGACGGTGATCCGTGGTGGGAGGGTCTCCCGGGAACACCGGCGATCGACTGGCAGGGTCGCCCCTACGAGTCCGGCAACGGACCCGCAGCGCACCCGAACTCGCGCTTCACGGTGTCCGCCCAGAACAACCCGTCGTACGCACCCGAGTCGGCAGCCCCTGCCGGCGTGCCGATTTCAGCGATCATCTTTGGTGGCCGTCGGCGGACGCTGGCGCCACTCGTGTACGAAGCACGCGACTGGCGCCATGGCGTGCTGGTCGGCGCCTCGGTGGCCTCCGAAACGACCGCCGCCATCACCGGCAAGGTCGGCGTACTGCGTCGCGACCCGATGGCGATGAAACCCTTCTGTGGTTTCCACTTCGGCGATTACTGGCAGCATTGGCTGGCCGTGGGCGAACGACTCAAGCACCCTCCGCGCATCTTCCACGTCAATTGGTTCCGGCAGGACGATGCCGGCAATTTTCTGTGGCCCGGGTTTGGCGACAACCTGCGCGTTTTGCAGTGGATCCTCGGGCGCGTCGAGGGACGCCTGGACGCGCGCCACACGCCGATCGGCGCGATGCCGGCGCGCGAGGACCTGAATCTGTCGGGGCTCAAGCTGAGCGATGCCACGTTGGCGCAATTGCTTGAGATCAATCCCGCGGAGTGGCGCGCGGAAGTGGCGCAGTTAGAGCGTGATCTTGAGCCTTACGCGGCACGCATGCCCGAGGCTCTGAAAAAAGAGCTGAAAGATCTGCACCAAAGGCTCAACTAGCCGGACAACGACCACGCGGCCTGAGATCGCCTCAGGCCGATAGCAACGCGTAACGAATGACCAGCGGCGAGCCGGCATCGGGCGGCTCGCCAAGACCGATGAGACCCTCACCGGTGAGCGTCACGGCATCCCGCCGAACGAACTGCTCCGGGCCTTGAGTCGACCTCAGGAACGTTCCGTTGGTAGACATGTCGACCAGGATGAACCGCGTCCTGCTGATCTCGATCCGTGCATGCAGCCGGGACACCAGATCACCCTTGAT
>Ga0164297_10000419_pt1 | contig 52521 bp, 48 predicted proteins | sample GEODES058metaG_FD_113539 | JGI IMG/M metagenome (GOLD analysis project Ga0164297, IMG submission 113539) | Dystrophic lake water microbial communities from Trout Bog Lake, Wisconsin, USA - GEODES058 metaG | ecosystem: Environmental > Aquatic > Freshwater > Lake | place: USA: Trout Bog Lake... | reverse complement strand
GTTCCAGACCCAAGAAGAACATAAGGAAGTTGCCGCTGGACAGCATGAAATCCATACCAAGCAGCGTGCTGAGCAGCAGGATATAAAACTCCAGCAGGTGCTTGTGCGTTTTGAGCCAATCGAATGCCAGTAGGGAAACGATGAACGTACCAATGTTGAGGATGCATTTTTCAAGTACGATCATCTTGTCGGTATGGTACATGCCGCTGAACAAGGTATGCGCTTCATTGCTGGATATACCGATAACTATATTGACCAGTAACAGAAAGTTAGCCAGATAAAGCAATGAGGTCGCGCTCTTAATGCCGTCCCATATTTTAAGAAATAGCAAGATAAAGATGATGACCGTAAGTCCCATCTCGGATCTCATGAAAAATAAAATGTCAGTACCCATATATAATGATGTCAAAAAAGGTGATTCTAATAGATGTATTTTATTGCTTCTGGCGCCCTGGAAATGTGGTCCATAATGATCTGCGTATCGGGGTTCACCAGATTGGTGAGCCAGAATGGCGCTATCCCAATAGCCAGTATACAGAGTAATAAAGTAACAGAGGCTATTTTCTCATTCCATGTAGCATCTTTAAAGGTCAGGTAGTCCGGGTTTTTAATTGGTCCCATAACTGATGAACCTGTAGCCCTGAGGATGTATACCGCTGTTACTACAATAGATGCGCAAGCAAGCACAGTCGCGACTCTCCGGTAAGTATCAGGGTTTTGCCATGAGCCCATGAATACTGTCATCTCGGCAACGAACCCGCTAAGGCCCGGCAAGCCCAATGAACAAAGGCCTGCGATAACAAATACAGTTATGATGAAAGGAATTGTCTTGAGCAGTCCTCCAAGTTGGGATACCAACCGGGTGTGTGTACGTTCGTAGATCATTCCTATGGCACCGAAAAAGAGGGCCGTCATCAAGCCATGAGATACCATCTGCATCACAGCGCCATTGATGGAGGTGCGTGTGAGCATACCTATACCAAATATCACAAAGCCGCAATGGCTAACGGAGGAATAGGCATTGATGTATTTCAGGTCCTTCTGCATCAGTGTTGCGAAAGCCCCATAAATAATTGCTATAGTAGAAAGCAGAATGATGATCCACGAATACTGATGTGCTGCCTCAGGCATAAGGAATGCTGCTACTCTGAGACAACCATAGCCCCCCAGCTTCATAGATATACCTGCCAGGAACATAGAGGCAGCTGTAGGTGCGGAAGAGTGACCATCGGGTGCCCATGTATGAAAAGGAAACAATGCTGTGAATATGCCGAACCCTACGAACATGAGCGGGAAAATAATTTGCTGCGCTTCCTGCGGTATATGCATCTGCGATATCTTCAGCAGGTCGAAGGTATGCGCTCCGCCACCCGTATCGGTATAGAAATATAAAGCAAGTAAGCCTATCAGTACTAGTGCGGAACCGGCCATGAGCATAAGTGCCAGTTTCATGGCACTGTATTCTTTCTTGCCGCTGCCCCATATACCGATGAGCAGGAACTTAGGGATAACAGCCACCTCAAGGAAGAAGAACATGGTGAAAAGGTCGAGTGAAATGAAGAACCCATAAGCTCCCATACTTAGTAATACCAGCAGAAAGAAGAACTCCTTGGTCATGGTTTTTACATTCCAGGATATCAGTATACCTGTCAGCACCACTACTGCCGTAAGCATGATCATGGCCACAGAAATGCCGTCTACACCCACATAATATTCTATATTCATAGGCGCAAACCAGCTGATGCGATATTCAAACAGCATTTGTGTTTTGTTGCCCGCAGCCCTTTCTGCCATGTAGGTGTACATCATAAAGCTGCTGTAACCCAGCTGCGCAACCGCGCCCAGCAGCGATGCCATCTTTACCTGCGATGCATTGCGGGAGAGCAATACTGCGAGTGCTGTGATGAGCGGGATAATAAGGAGAATGGATAAATTCATTTATATAGTAGTTATGTGGTCAAAAATTGAAAGCGGCCTGTCTGTTGTTACGTCCACAAGTAGACGAATATCAAGACAAAGCAGATAACTCCTGCAAAGAAGTAAGCAGCATAAGACTGTATCTTACCCGATTGAAGGCCCTTAATTAAATAAGAAATTTTCTCTGTTATGGTAGCTAATAAGTTCATCAGCCCGTCTACTATGTTCTTGTCTATCCAGGCAGCAGGGCGGCCGATAAGATTAAATACCACCTCTTTAGTAATGAACAGGTAGACCTCGTCGACATAGAACTTATGATAGGCACCGCGGTAGATACCACCTAAGCCAGCTGCTAACCTATCAGGTGCAGGGTTTTGCTTCTTATAGAACACATAGGCAAGCAGGATACCACCGGTAGCCAGTAGCACCGGTGCTATGGAGAAGGTAATATGAAACTCAGTAGCTAATGGAGCGCCATCCGAAGTGACCAGGTGGGCAAATGGTACAAAGCCTGCGCCTATAGATAATAGTGCAAGGATGATGAGGGGTATCATCATGGTCGCAGGCCCTTCGCCATGGTGAGTTTCTTCGTGACTATGGTCGTCGGCTGCATGATGTGCATGAAAGTCTTTGTTCCAGAAGATATTGAAGTACAAACGGAACATATAAAATGCGGTGATGGCAGCTGTGGCTATAGCGATCACGAAAATGGAGGTATTGGAATGATAAGCAGCCTGTAGAATCTCTTCCTTACTGAAGAAGCCTGCGAAAGGCGGTATACCTGCAATGGCCAGGCAAGCGATGAGGAAGGTGATGTGTGTGATAGGCATGTGCTTACGCAGGCCACCCATATCCTTCATTTCATTGCTGTGAACATAATGTATCACCGAGCCTGCGCCAAGGAACAACAACGCCTTGAACATGGCATGTGTGAACAAATGGAACATAGAAGCCATGTAGCCAAGACCATGCTCACCACCATAACCAGATACGCCCAGGGCGAACATCATATAGCCGATCTGCGACATAGTAGAGTAGGCTAGTACGCGCTTAATATCCGTCTGTGTACAAGCTATGACGGCAGCAAATAATGATGAGGCCGCGCCAACCCATGCTACCACTTGTAATGCAGGTGGGCAGGAGAGCGAAAATACAGGGAATAACCTTGCTACCAAGTATACACCAGCAACCACCATTGTAGCTGCATGTATAAGCGCTGATACCGGGGTAGGACCCTCCATAGCATCGGGCAACCAAATGTGCAACGGAAACATCGCAGACTTACCGGCACCACCAATGAATACCAGTAACAGGCCCCACGTGAGCGCAGATGCACCAAGGAATGAAGCTGTAACAATATGATTTAACTGATCGGTATGGGTAGTGAGCCTTAATATGATGGTTTGAAAATCGAGCGAGCCCGAGTAAAAGGATAGCACAAGGATACCAATAAGGAAACCAAGATCTGCAAAACGGGTAACGATGAACGCCTTTTTTGCGGCAGCTACAGCAGATGGCTTATCAAAGTAATACCCTATAAGTAAGAAAGAAGAAACACCCACCAGTTCCCAGAAGATGTATATCTGGAAGATATTGGAAGATAACACTAAGCCAAGCATGGAGAAGGTGAATAGCCCAAGAAAGGAGTAGTAAGTAGCGTAACGCTCTTCACCCTTCATATATCCAAGACTGTAGAAATGCACCATCAGTGAAATGAACGTAACGATAACGATCATCATAACAGATATGGGATCAAGCAGGATACCCATATCTATAGCCAAGTCAGGTGTAAACTGCAACCAAGTAAGTTTTAATGGCGTCATTTGCTGGTAGATGCCATTTACCTTGCCGACAACAAAGAAGTAGTCGTAAGCTACTGTGGCTGCCAACAGGAATGAAGTAAGCATAGCTAATGTGCCCAATACGCCGCAGAGTTTTGGAAAATTCTTGCGGCCTACAAGCGCTATCAGTATGAAACTGAGTATCGGCAGTAAAGGAATAAGTATGATCAGGTTAGTGCTCAGCATAAATTAAAATTTCATTGTTTCAGCTTCCTCTGCATCTATCGATTTATGATTGCGATACAGGTTGATGATTATGGCAATGGCCACAGCAGCTTCAGCAGCAGCAATGGTGATAATGAATAGGGTAAAGAATAACCCGTCCAGTTTGTCGGGGAACAGGTACTTGTTGAAGGCTATGAAATTGATGTTCACGCTATTCAGTATCAGCTCTATGGACATGAGCATAGTGATCAGGTTCCTGCGGGTAAGGAAGCCATACACCCCGATAAAAAAGAGGGCGCAACTGACAAACAATATATGTGGCAAGCCTATGTTATTCATTTTCTATTTTGTTTATGGGCTTAATTTGCTACCGGTTCTGCAACATCTGTGATTATTTTTGGAGCAATATCGGGCTTGTCATCGTGGTAGCCTTCAGGCTCTATTTTATGTGGCGGTATTTTAATTTTTATGGCAATGACTATACAGCCTATCATGGCTGCCAGCAGCAACATACTCACTACCTCGAATGGCAGAAGGTATCCGTGCTCTGTAGTGCTCAGCATCTGTGTGCCTATACTATCTACGCTAGGCTCTATTGCCGGTTTTCCGGAACCGATGAACTCCTGCTTGTTGATGAACAACATGGTGATGCCGCAACCCAGCATAGCTGCCAGAGCTGAGAAAATAGCCCTGCCTAGTACCGGCTTCTTCATATCCTCGCCGGAGCCCTGTGTGAGGAAGATGGAAAAGAGAATGAGCACCACAATGCCGCCCACATACACTACTATCTGCACAGCGGCTATGAATTCATAGTTGAGGTAAAAATAAAGGCCTGCTATGCCTATCAGTGAAAAGAGCAGGTATACAGCGGCACGAAATATCTTGAGAGAAGTAACTGCGAGTATACCCCCACCAATGATGATGGCCGCCAATAAGTAAAATATGATGATCGATGCGCTCATGCTTGTTCGTTAATGTTGTTTACTCCACGCCCTCCATTATTTTGGAGCCCGGTTTGTTCAATGTCTTTTTTAGCGTCTTCTTATCATACACACTGTGCTCAAATGTCTGCGCCATAATAATAGCATCAGACGGACAGGCTACCACACATAGATTGCACATGGTGCATAGCTCCAGGTGGTATACAAATGTGTCGATTGCTTTTTTCTTTTTGCCATCTGCCTGTAGTTCCTGCTTGGTGATGATCTTGATCGTTCCGTTAGGGCAGGCGATCTCACATGCCTGGCAACCTGTGCAGCGGTGTTCATTATTGTCATCATGCGGCATTACCACTTCCCCGCGGAAGCGATCTGCCATGACCAATGTTGCACGGTTGTCGGGGTATTCTTCAGTAAGTATCTCCTTGGGGTGAGTAAAGTAATATCCCGTCACCCTCATCCCCTTAAGCAGGGACCGGGATGATTTGAATATTGTTACGAAATAGTCTTTTAAGAACATCGTGTATTATTTATTTACTCGATTAATTGATACGTTAAAAATGCCAATGCATGATCGCCATTACCGTCACTACTATTGTATTCACCATGCTTATCGGTAATAAGTACTTCCACTCCAAATTCAGCAGCTGGTCTACCCGCATGCGTGGGAACGTCCAGCGGAACTGCATGATGATGAATATGATACCGATCGTCTTACTTAAAAACCAGATGGATGATGGTATAAAATCCATGATGTGGTTGAATGATTCCCAATACCCAATGTGGAAAGGCATCCATCCACCAAAGAAGAGGGTAGCGGCTATGGCAGCCACCACAAACATATTGATATACTCTGCCAGCATGAACATGGCGAACTTCATACCTGAATATTCCGTGTGGAATCCTGCTGTCAATTCCTGCTCAGCCTCTGCAAGGTCGAAAGGTGCTCGATTGATCTCAGCGGTAGATGCGATAAGGAAAATGACAAAAGAGATGATGATAGGTATGTGGCCTTTGAAAATCCACCAACCATTTTCCTGGCTCATCACTATGTCTGACATACGCAGGCTATGAGTAAGGATCACAATAGCTATCAATGAGAGGCCGATGGACAATTCGTAACTCACTATCTGCGCACCACTACGCATGGCACCTAATAGCGAGTATTTATTGTTACTGGACCAGCCCGCCATCAGTATGCCGATAACAGTAATGGAAGAAACAGAAGAAACATATAATACACCTATACTCATGTCCCATATCTGCAGATCTTTTGCAAAGGCGAGGGGAGCGATAACCAGCATAGAGGTAACTACCACTATTATAGGTGCAAGATTGAACAGGAATTTATCGGAAGCGGTAGGGGTAAGGCCTTCTTTCAACAAAAGCTTCACCGTGTCAGCAACCATCTGCAATGACCCTTTGGGGCCTACGCGGTTAGGGCCCAGACGCATTTGCATAAATGCCGCCACCTTACGCTCCATATAGCCGAGGAACAAACAAAGAGGAACAAGAAAACCCAATAAGCAGACACCTGCGATAACCATATCAACGGTCAAGGCTAGTGTGGGATTGCTGAATGTAGCGCTATCCCAGTTGTGTATCTTACTTGCCAGTGCCGAAAAACTTACTTCTAGTAGCAGATTCAATGGTATTATGTTTAACTATTACTAAAAAACGTTGATCCAGGTCTCCTGCACTTATCTATCTACATCCGGTATTACAAGGTCTATTGTTGCCATTATAGCTACCAGATCTCCTATCTTGTGTCCCTTGGCTATATGCTCTATAACTGACAGGTTACTAAAGTTGGGAGAACGGTACTTGATGCGGTATGGCGATGCCGCACCATCGCTTACTATATATACGCCAAGTTCACCGCGGGCCGTTTCCACACGTTGGTAGAACTCGCCCTTAGGTAACTTGATCACATTCTTTGTCTTAGCCTGAAAGTCTCCTTCAGGAATATTGTCTATCAGCTGCTCGATGATGGATACAGATTGCCTCATTTCTGCCATACGTACCATATATCTGGAATAGCAATCACCACCGGTTTCCAGCACCTCATCAAACTGCACTTTTTCATAACCATCGTACGGGAACCACTTGCGGATATCGCAGCTCACTCCCGATCCTCGCGCCGTTGGTCCGGTGCAGCCATAAGATATGGCGTCTTCGGGAGTAAGTAAACCAACACCCTTGGTACGCCCTTCGAATATCACATTACCTGTAAGCAGCTCGTCATATTCGTGGTACTTTGACTTGATCTGTTTCATTACCTCCTTAACCCTGTTCTGGAAGTTGGGGTGTATGTCATACATTACTCCGCCCGGCACCATATAGTTCTGTGTGAGTCTTGCTCCGCAAGTCTCTTCCATTATGGCCATTATCGCCTCGCGCTCACGGAAACCGAAGAAGAAAGGAGATACTGCGCCGAGGTCCAGCCCGGTGCATCCCCACCACAATTGATGGGAAGACAGACGGGTAAGCTCAGCCATTAATATTCTTATCACCTGCGCCCTTGGCGTAGCTTCAATCTGCAGTCCTTTTTCTACGGTCAGTGCACAGGCTTGATTATTGATGTGTGCGCTGAGGTAGTCCATGCGGCTTGTTGCAAAAATGAAATTGCGGTAAGACAGGCTCTCTGACATTTTCTCTATAGAGCGATGTATGTACCCCAAGTGTGGTTGTACTTTCTTAATGGTCTCTCCATCAAGCCATACCTTAAGGTGCAAAACCCCGTGGGTAGATGGATGCTGAGGACCTATATTGACAACAAATTCGCCGTCTTCGGTAACTTCCGGTTCGCCTAAAAGACTCATAATGATATCATATTTTCGTCAACATAATTTTTTCTCAGCGGGTAGCCTTCCCAGGATTCATCAAGTAATAGTCTCCTCATGTCCGGGTGATTCCTGAAGTTAACACCAAACAGGTCATATACCTCGCGCTCGTGAAAGATGGCAGTACGCCATATATCGCACACGGTATCCGTTTCCGGTTTATTGGTGTCGTCTATTTTTACCTTAATAACAATAGTATGGTTGTGCTTTTTTGACAGCAGGTGATATACCATCATCAGGTGTGTCTTCAAGTCGATGCAGGTAAGGCAAAACAGGTAGTTGAATTCAAGCTCAGCGTTGTGGCGCAAGGCTTTCATCATTTCGCGAAAATCTGCCGGGGCACATTGTGCATTCAGAAATTCACCAGTTTCATCATAAGTTACTGAAGGGAAAAGGCCTGTGACTGCTTCCTTTAATGCTTCATTGGTCATTTGCCACTCTCTTTAGATTTGTCAAAATAGGTTTCGTGCTTTATCTTCTCCTGCAAGGTTATCAGTGCATGGAGTAAAGCTTCCGGTCGTGGCGGACAACCCGGTATATATACATCTACAGGTATCACATGATCTACACCTTTTACCACGGAATATGTATTGTAAAAGAATGGTCCGCCTGATATAGTACACGCGCCCATGGCTATTACATATTTAGGCTCAGCCATCTGATCGTAGAGTCTTTTCAGCACCGGGGCCATCTTCATTACAATCGTACCGGCTACAATGATCACATCTGCCTGGCGGGGGGTAGCCCTTGCTACCTCAAAGCCAAAGCGTGACCAGTCGTACTTGGCATCAGCAGCAGACATCATCTCTATTGCACAGCAACTGGTACCGAATACCAGTGGCCAGAGTGAATTAGACCGCGCCCAGTTGATGACATCATCCAATTTAGAAACCAGAATACCACCGTCGCTGGTTTCGTGTATCTGGCCCGGAAAGGTCAATTTTGCTCCTACATCCATTTTAATGCTCCTTTTTTCCATGCGTACAATAAGCCCATGAACAGTATGAACATGAATACAATGATCTCAATAAGCCCTGTAATGCCTGATTTGACAACTGCTACAGCCCATGGGTACATAAACACTAGTTCTACATCGAAAACAAGGAAAATGAGTGCGAACAGGTAGTAGCCTACGCTAAACTGTATCCAGGAAGTACCTGTAGTAGGGATACCACACTCATACGGCTCGCCCTTTACCTTATTCTTAGATGTTTTAGCAATTAATTTGGAAACGAGTATCCCGCCTCCCGCAAACGCAATACCTACTATAATTAACAGAATAATCGCTGCTGAACCCATTTTTCAGATTATATTAATTGTTAAAACAAGGTGTGTCCTTTTTTTTGACAAAAATATGATAGTCGTCATTTTGAATTGTGATAACTGTCACTCATAAAAGTATAAAATAAATTTTCTTTTCACACAATGTTTAATACTTTTAAGAAAAAAATTTAAAAAGCTATGGCAATTAAAATCACAGAAGATTGTATCAATTGCGGGGCGTGCGAACCCGAGTGTCCTAACGGCGCAATTTTTGCCGGAGGCGATGAGTGGAGGTTTTCGTATAAAACATCGTTATCGGGGACTTTTGTTTCCAAAAGCGGTATGACCAGCGATGCTGACGCAGCCCATGATGCTGTATCTAATGACCTTTATTACATAGTTACAGATAAATGTACCGAGTGTGTGGGCTTTCACGAAGAACCTCAGTGTGCTTCTGTTTGCCCTGTTGATTGTTGCCTGCATGACGAAAGTAATGTAGAGACAAAAGAAGAGCTCGAAGCTAAAAAAGAATCACTCCACCCATAACTCAACTTACTTATTTTAAAATGGCAGACAATCTAACACACAATGTACCTATTATAGAAGCAGATAGTATTGTTATCCGCTTCTCAGGTGACTCAGGTGACGGTATGCAGCTGACGGGTAATCAATTTACTGATACCGCAGCTTATTTAGGTAATGATCTGAGTACATTCCCTGAATTTCCGGCGGAAATACGCGCGCCGATAGGCACTACAGCCGGTGTATCGGGCTTTCAGGTGCACTTTGGCAGTAAAGAGATATTTACACCAGGTGATGAGTATGATGTACTTGTTGCTATGAACTCAGCTGCGCTGAAAGTGGACAAAGCAAGGCTGAAAAAAGGTGGTATCATTATAGTTAATACCGCTGGTTTTGATAAAAAGAACCTTAACCTTGCCGGATATGCCGATGGTGTAAATCCCCTGGAAGACGGATCTCTTGATGAGTATACTGTTCATAAAATTGATGTAACACGTTTCACCAAGGAATGTCTTGCAGATACAGGCTTAGGCATGAAAGAAATAGAGCGTTCCAAGAACATGTTCGTTCTGGGTCTTCTGTTCTGGATGTTTGATGAGCCGATGGATTACACCGTTTCCTTCATCAAGGAGAAATTTGCTAAAAAACCGGACATCGCAGAAGCCAACATCAAGACGCTGAAGGCAGGCTGGAATTTTGGTGATCATACCGAGATATTCACTACCCGTTTCAAGGTATCGTCAGCTCACATGGCTAAGGGCGTTTACCGTAATATTTCCGGTAACCACGCTACGGCAATAGGGCTGGTAGCTGCGTCCGAACTGTCGGGTTTGCCTTTGTTCTTAGGGTCCTATCCCATTACACCGGCATCAGATGTATTGCACGAGTTGTCCAAGTACAAAACAAGCAATGTAAAGACCTTTCAGGCGGAAGATGAGATCGCAGCTATATGTGCTGCTATTGGTGCTTCATATGCCGGCGCTCTTGGCATTACCACTACTTCCGGGCCGGGGATGTCGCTTAAAGCTGAGGCAATGGGTCTTGCAACTATATTAGAGATACCGCTTATTATTGTCAATATTCAGCGCGGAGGCCCCTCTACGGGATTACCTACCAAGACAGAGCAATCTGACCTGATGCAGGCCATGTATGGCCGTCACGGTGAAGGACCGTTGCCTGTCATCGCCGCATCTTCACCTGCTGACTGTTTTAATACAGTACTTGAGGCTGCACGTATCGCTATAGAATATATGACACCTGTCATATGTCTTACTGACGGCTACATAGCAAATGGTACAGAACCTTGGCGCTTCCCGTCTGCCAGCGATCTGAAGCCGATAAATGCGAAATTCGTGACAGAGCCTAATGGCGAAAATGGCACTTTCCTGCCATACAAACGCGATGAGCGTTTGGTTCGTCCTATGGTTAAGCCAGGTACTCCGGGGCTCATGCACCGCATTGGTGGACTTGAAAAAGCCAACAACACCGGTAATGTTTCGTATGATGCTACCAACCATGAGACCATGACACACCTGCGTGCTGCCAAGATCGAAAAGATAGCAGATACTATACCTGATATCAAACCAGACACCGGTAATGAAACAGGTAAACTTGCTGTATTAGGTTGGGGATCTACAGCAGGCGCTATTAAGACGGCTGTGAGGGAGCTAAGGGCCGAAGGGCATGATGTGGCACATATACACCTGCATCACATCAATCCATTCCCTAAAAACCTGGGCGAATTGCTGAAAGGATATGACAAGGTGCTGATACCGGAAATGAACATGGGCCAGCTACTGAACCTGATAAGGGCAAAGTACCTGATACCAGCAATAGGTCTTTCCAAGATGCAGGGCCTGCCATACACTACGGCTGAATTGAAAACCAAAATTCTTGAAATTCTTAAATAATATTCACAATGAGCGCTACAGCAGAACAAGAAGCAGCACCCAAACTTACGGCCAAGGATTTCGCCTCTAATCAGGAAGTGAAGTGGTGCCCGGGTTGCGGAGATTATTCTATTTTAAAGCAAGTGCAAACGGTATTCCCCGATTTCGGAGTGCCTAAGGAAAATATAGTATTCATTTCAGGTATCGGTTGTGCAGCAAGGTTTACGTATTATATGGATACCTATGGTATGCATAGTATACATGGCCGCGGTGCAGCTATTGCCTCAGGCGTTAAAGCTACTAATCCTGATCTTAGCGTATGGCTGGTATCGGGAGATGGAGATGCACTCTCTATTGGCGGTAACCACTTCATACACCTGATGCGTAAGAACTTTGACATCAATTACATGATGTTCAACAACCAGATATATGGTTTGACCAAAGGCCAGTATTCACCAACCTCGGAAAAAGGTAAAGTAGCCAAATCTACTCCTTATGGTTCTATTGAAGAGCCATTTAATCCTTCAGAGATAGCCTTGGGAGCTAAGAGCACCTTCGTGTCGCGCTCGCTGGATCGTGACCCTAAACACATGCAGATGGTGCTGAAACGTGCCAATGCGCACAAGGGTACATCGTTTGTAGAGATCTACCAGAATTGCCCTGTATTCAACGATGGTACTTTCTTCGCTTTTTCTGAAAAGGAAACGAAGAAGGAGCAAGCCATTTTTGTAGAGCATGGCAAGCCACTGGTATTTGGTGAAGGAGAGAATAAGGGTATCAAATTTGATGGCCTCACGCCGGTTATAGTGGACCTCCAGGCAACAGGTACATCGGTGAATGATCTCTGGATACATGATGAGCAGGATAAGACGAAGGCAAACATCCTTGTCCGTTTCTTTGACTCTACTTACAATGGTGTTCATTTCCCACGCCCATTCGGTGTATTCTATTCTGAAGACCGCTCTACCTACGAAGAGTCTATGAGAGATCAGATAGAGGGCCTGATAGCTAAAAAAGGTAAACAATCCCTGGATAAGATACTTTCAGGCGATAAGACCTGGACCATTCTTTAGTTCGGTTCAATTGTTATATAAAAAAAGATCGCCACATAAGGCGATCTTTTTTGTTGGGCGTAGGGCAAAAAAAAACATCCAGACCATGTGGTCTGGATGTTTTTGGAGCGGAAGACGAGACTCGGACTCGCGACCCCGACCTTGGCAAGGTCGTGCTCTACCAACTGAGCTACTTCCGCTTGTTGTTCAAGCATTTGGGAGCGCAAAGATAAGGGTCAGAATGAATTGAACAAATTTTTTCCAAGGATTTTATCTGACAGATTGAATATAATTCGTCGTAATCTACGAGGTCAGCGGTAGTGAGATGAAGAAGCTGGTGCCCTGACCCTCTACGCTCTCAAACCATATCCTGCCACCATGCGCCTCTACTATCTGGCGAGATATGGCCATACCCATACCGAATGAGCGTTCTCCGGATGTGCCGGGCCTGCGGGCGTTAGAGAACATTTCAAATATCCTGAACTTTATCTTATCAGGTATGCCTATACCATAATCTTTTACCTCGATCCAAAGTTCGTTATCATGCTTCCTTCCCGATACTTCAATACTCTTACCTTCCTCGCTGAATTTGATGGCGTTAACGATCAGGTTACTCACTACACGCCATATCTTTTCCTGATTGATCTGCACGGTTACATTTTCGGTGTCCAGGTATATGTGCTGATGTTTGGCATCTGCCTGAAATTGCAGCAAGTCTACACAATAGCGCAGCAGTACATTGATCTCTACCGGCTCTTTTTTCATGCCCTCGCTGGTAGTGTTGATATTGAGAATGTCGGATACCATGTCAATAGCATGCATGCTCGATTTTTGCATCAATTCCAGCATTTCTCTGTCATCTGCAGGCAAGTCGGGACTATCGAGTAAAAGCGATGTAATACTGATCATAGAGGCAATGGGGTTCTTTAGATCATGAGCTACGATCTGCATCATTTGTGTATTTTCCTTCTGGCTTTCTGTCAGCGAAGAAAGCGCAAACTGCAGCTGATCGTTCTGCTTGCTTATCTTCGTGTTCAGCTGTCGGGATTTCTTCCATTGGTGAGAGAGCAGTATAGCTGTTACGATCATGATGAGCACACTGACAAACTCGAGGATCAGGAATTTATTCTTTAGCTTATTGTCTCTTTCCAGGTCCGCCAACTCGTATTTCTCTCTCACATGCTCGTATTCTTTCTGCAGATCGAACTGAGGCATTTGTTTAATGCTTACAAGAGAGTCCTTGAGATGCAGGTATGGCTTAATGAACGAATACATTTTATTCTGCTGGCCCGTCTTATCCAGGTAATCCAGTTGTAGCTTATACCATTTCAACCGATTGTCCTTATCTGAAAAGGAATCCAGCGACGATTTTATACGGTCCAACAATACCTGCGCGTCGTTGTACTCTCCGCGTATCAAGTGCAGGCTGATCAACTTAAGGCCGGTGCACTGTGCATCTCCATGGTCATGACCGGCCATGCCATTTAATGCAAATCCCTTTTTATAGCAGTCTTCTCCCGTTAAAGTGTCTCCTTTTTTCAGGTAAACATCGCCCATATTACCATAGACGATTCCTCTGGCTATTTCCTGATAAAGAGGATGGTCGGGATGATCGGCAAATTGACCTTTGTGCTCATCAAGATAGTTGAGTGCTTTATTGTAGTAATACATGGCACTATCCAGCATACCACATAATCCATAAGCAATGCCAATGTTATCATAGTCACCTTCGACAATTCTGAAGTTGTTATAATCGCCATTACATTTGCTCACCTCATTCAGCGATTCAATATTATACCGTGCTGCATCCAGATACTTACCTTGTTTAAAGCTTATCATGGACAAAATACTGGTGTAGGAACCCAACAGGCAGGAATCGGCTTTCTTTTCTAATATTTGCCGCGCCTTGAAGTAACAATCAAATGCGTTGATGTAGTCTTTTTTCCAGATGTATATATCACCCTTTCTAAATAGCGCTTTGCTATACAACTCGTCCATTTCGGGCTCGTCCTTTTTGCCAGTAGTCAAACTGATCATGCTATCGATATATGCAGTGGCTACTGCATTCTCTGTGCCCATTTGACAATAGTAAGTTGCTTTATAATCATACTTTCTGTAGAGATCAATCAGGCCAGGCTCAGGAAAAGAACGATATGCTCTATCAATGTATGTGAGGGCCTGTTCAGGGTGCTGATCGTTGATTTTACTGGCATTTTCAAAAACGCTATCAAAATATTCCGGGTGGCTATATTTTACATGGTGAAAATAATTACATGATAACAGTAAGCAAAGGGAAAGTAGAAAAACGGATGAAATGTATTTCATAGAGACGCAACGATTTCAACGGTCCAAAAGGCAGCGCGTGCTTTCCCAGAACAATTTCGTGTAACAAAGAAACAGCTTTTCGATCAACATTTGGCATCACAGAGCATTAAGATATCTTAATACTGGCTTATGTAATTCCTGTTTATATCATACACTTACTCATTTCATTGCTTTATAAATGATTTTTAATTCTTCTTTACACTAAATATTTTTTAATCATTTTCAATACAGATAACATTTGAAGCTTAATTCTGCCAACATGTTTCCCCTCCGTTTTTTAGATGACCTCACTTACTTCAGCATAAAGTAACAACCAGAGCTGTATTTTGTAAGCTATTAACAATCAGTGCTTATGACCATATATGAATTCTAAACCAATTAGCACTATTTTTATCCCCTTGCCAATAATATACCCAATATGTTCAGATATATACTTTGCATTTTTCTACTTTGCTCCTCTTCGCTGGCTTATGCGGCCTCTGTCGATACCACAATAGGGCTGACCGCTCCAAAAGAAGTAGCTCGCGATTATAAAAAACTAGCCCATTTTTTGTGCGATGGAGTAGCAGGCGATGAAGCCAAGGCTAATGCCATTTACAACTGGATAACTCATAATATTCGCTATGACGCCAAGGCACTGCAAACCGGCAAACTAAAACCGGCGCAACCGGAAAAAGTATTGAAAGCGCGAATGGGAGTTTGTGAAGGATATGCGCGGCTATTTACTGCTATGTGCAAAGAAGCTGGGCTGAAAGCAATGAACATTGATGGCTATGCTAAAGACTGGATGTTCGACAATGGAACCCGGATATACATACCCAGACATATGTGGGCAGCCGTCCAGATAAATGGCAAGTGGCAATTTACCGATCCTACATGGGGCGCAGGTGGCCTGGTGCAGGCACCACCGTGGTGGCAAAAGATCATCAACAAGTTTCGCAGGAAGAAACTGTACTATGCAAAAAAAATGAAATTCAAATTTCACTATGACCCAACATATTTTGAGCCCGCACCAGAGGTGTTTTGTCTTAAACATCTTCCTGCAGATCCTGTGTGGCAGTTGGCTGATTCTACTATGCCTTTATCTGTTTTTGAGGCTGGAGATAGCGAGGTTATAAGGTTTAATAAACAATATGCAAAGATCAGGCAGCACAATGATTCATTGGTGCGCATCAGTGATCAGGACGAGGATTCTTCATCCTATTATGCTGCGGAGCGCACATATGCATATAATCCACGTTTTCCGGCATCATTGGCAGTGAAGCAGTCGCTAAGGGCACAGCAGGAAATGAAAAAAATATTTGGAAGTAATGACGATTCAGTAACTACCGAAATGCTGCTAGCGAATGCAATAAGGGCATTAAAGACATCAGAAGAACATCTGAAAGAGCAAAAGAAATATATCCCTGAGGAATACAATGAGCTAAAGAAAAAGAACAGGGATAAAAGCACAGATGCAAGACAATACGTAACGAAGATCAAGTCTGATAACAAGAAGCTGATAGCACAGTGCACACAATACCAAAATGCAGCTGATACAAAGGCTGAACGTATCAGGAAGAAGGTCGCACTGGCGTCCGCACGGAAAAGAGAGATAGATCTGCAAAAAATCGATGACCAAGCACCATCAAAGTCGCAAAAGCCGGCTCATGATCCGGAAATGCTGGCATTGACAGATTCGATCAAGGAGCGTAAATATCAGATCGATAGTATAGAAGGTACTAAGGCCGCTTGCTTTCTCACCATCAATACGGCTATAGAAGAAAACACCCATTGCCTGGAAGCACTTTATTCGGCCCTGATTCTGGCAGATTCTTACCTGGTGAAGGAAGCAGGCTGCCGCCTGAGTATGATGGACAACAATGATGATGAGGTGATCTACTGGAGTACCCTTTTTAAAGAGAAAAAATATGTGCAGGCCGATAGCCTGCATAAAGCATACCTCAGTGGCTACGACACTACTATCAACTACTACGAAAGGTTACAAAAGCTGCAGATTGTGCAGTATGACCTGTATAAAAAAAACCTGCATGACCTGGAGAAATACGCTAAATGGAAGAGCGATGATAGTACTGTCAAATCTTCTTATCTGACCAGTGCGGCCAACTACCTGAGTGCAATAGATACAGGCGCTATTGTGGTAAATACCGGTATCCGGTACATGAACTCCAACCAAAAGCTGTTTGCAGGGTTGAGTAAGATATATAAGCGACAGCTAACTATAACGGACTACATGAATAATGCCGAGAAAATGCGCAAACTCATAGAGCAAAACACTATTGCCGGCAGACAGAAATTTGACAACAAGGAAAATAACAGGCAAACAGCTGGCGTAAGAAAAGGAATAAAAGAGCTGCAGGGATATCTGAAGAAAACATAAACAGAGGGTAGTAGTATACTACAAACCGACCAATTCTCTTCTGGAGCGTTGTATCCACTCCGCATTCATTCTGCGAATATGCGCGGGGTGCAGGCTCTTTTCATTTTGTATGGTACGGAACTGCTCTCCGGCCTCATCATTTCTGCCCAACCTCTTCAGCATCATTCCGTAGTGGTATCTGGCTTCCATAGTGTGATGTATCCTTATCACCTTTTTGTATTCTTCCTCAGCTTTTTCTATATTCCCGTTGCCTTCCTGTACGCGTGCATACAGCAATTCATCTTCAGGCCTGTCGAGTTTGTTATTCTGCTGGCGAAGTACTTTATCAAACAGTAAAACACTTTCGGCAAACTCATTATTGTGAAACAACATGCGAGCGAGCTGCAGCATCATATGAGGGTCATTTGCGTAGATTCCCGTAAGGCAGGATCTTACCAGCTCTATAGCACGCGGGTATTGTTTCTGCCGGGCGTATTCTGCTGCGAGATTCAGCCTGTTGGTATCAGTGTCGGCAATGGCCAGGGCGCGTTCCAGTTCCTTTATTCGGCTATTGGGAATAAAAGTGTGTTGCATATCTCGTGCCATTCCATCCGTGCGTAAACCGGGCAGAATTTCCCTCGCCACATAAATTACAGCTCCAATCAACGGTAGAAAAATAAGAAGCATCAGCCAGTCTCTACGGCCGGTTTTTAATGCATGCAGGATACAGACCACTTGCACAATAGCAATAATATAGTAGTACTGGGAGTATATACCGAAGCCGGGGAACATTTTTCAGTTTTTGCAAAGAAATAAAAAATGATCGATAGTAACATCATTTACGATGTATCAGGAACTTGCCGGCCGGTACTACGTCATTACACCCGCTTCAGCCATCCCGTCACACTCATTCTGGGGCGGGTGGCTGTTAACACCTCATGCTCCAGCATATCACTTTGAAAAAACACTGTTTTGCAATTTATGGGTAGTATTGCCTGGTCAGCACCGTCATCGTGATGTATGATCAGCTGACCACCATTACTTTGTATCCAATTATCATTAAGATAGCTGATCACGGAGAACTTGCGGCTGTTGTTATTCCTGAATTGATCTTTGTGTCTGCCATAGAAGGTTCCTGCCTCATACAGTGCATAGTGAAATTCGCAGGCATTGAGCCCTGTGTAGCAGGTTTCGTTCAGGTAGGAGACGAACCGATCCATGATGTCCAGGAATTCCATTTCTGCCATGTTTTTGGTGTCTGCCTCCAGCCACGATGTTCTATCGCTACGTATGCCGGTCGTTTCCGCCTTCTTCAGGGCGTTACCGACGCCAGCCATAGCCATAAAGCCACCTTCGTTGAGCAACATTAAATTGCCAAATAGTGATGCTGACAGCTGCTCTGTTAAGAATGACTCTGATATCCCAATTTTCCCAGTAATAAACCCCTCAACCAATTCCTCAAACTTCGCTTCCATTAACAGATATTAGGGTGTAATGTAACCTAATATAGTCGCACTTTAGTAGTGAGATTTTCTTTTCTTACCTTCGTTGAGTGTCATTAACACGCACAATTAACCATGTCTATCACTAATGAAGCCGAGTTGGCCGGCATGAAAAAAGCCAGCGAAGCAGTGGCCCTGACACTAAAAGAAATGACCCGATATGCCACGCCTGGTATGACCACGAAGCATCTGGATGATTATGGCGCAAAGGTGCTGAATTGGCTTGGCGCTAAGTCAGCCCCGTATCTGACCTATGGATTTCCGGGCTGGACGTGCATTAGTGTCAATAATGAATTTTGCCACGGCATTCCATCAGAAGCGACAATACTTAAAGAAGGCGACCTTATCAATATAGATGTTTCTGCTGAACTGGATGGATTTTGGTCGGACAATGGCAGTTCATTCGTGCTGGGTAAGGACATTCATGGCCATCAGCAACTCATAGATGCATCGAAAGCCATACTGCACAAAGCAATCGACCAGATAAAGGGCGGTGTGCGTATCTCAGACATTGGCCACCTGATAGAAACTGAATCGAAAAAGCGCGGGTATAAAGTGATCAAAAACCTGACAGGTCACGGGGTTGGCAGGAGCCTGCATGAGGAGCCTTCCGAGATAGCCAATTACCGCGACCGTTTCAATCATACCCGATTTAAGAAGAACGCTGTAGTAGCTATTGAGACATTCATCTCCACAAGCTCAACACTTGCCACCACACTAAAGGATGGCTGGACAATGGTGGGTAATAATGGTGGCTTTATGGCGCAACACGAACATACGATCGTGATCACCGACGGCCAGCCAATAGTGCTGACCGAGATGAACGGCATATGGAATTAGAAGTCCCAACACTAACGAAAATCGGCTGGCATCTTTTAGACGCCAGCCGATTTTGTCTTTATCAATTACATAAAACCGTTACTCTTTTACAAAGCGCCGGACCACAGTACCATTGACCTTGATTAGGTATACCGATGGTGGTAGTTGGCTGATGTCTATTTGTGTATGTTTGTCGGAAGCTCTTTGCTCCAGCACTATCTGGCCAAGCAGGTTGGTAACGACCACTGAGTATATTATGTCATTTGCCTTTATGTTCAGGATATTATCTGCCGGGTTGGGGTAGACCGAAAATTCCTTCACAGATGATACCTGATCAACAGCCAGATTAAATAACCTGAGGTAGCCGGTAGCAACAGAGTCAAGACCTGTAGAGCTGGTATCAGAGCAGGAGACTGCTACTGCTTTGAAGTTGCCTGCGGTAGCAGTATCGATAACCAGCGAATCGCCGGAACCAAGGAATGCGCCCGTAGTACTGTCATACCAGTAGATAGTGTAGTATGGACTAGGGGAGTAAGGAATAGAATTTACAGAGTAGGAAGAAAATGTACCATCAGGTGTGAAACTCCATGCCTCGTTGCTAGCTGTCCATACAGACGGGTAATCCCTGCCCGGCGCAGCTGTGGAAGCCGTGCCTGTGGCGTTCTGCACGCCAACTATGGCATAGCCGCCATTCCATGACACGCACGTATCCTTATGTCCAATATGCACCTCGGCAGTATTTAATGTTTCATAAAGAATGATCTGCGTGGTGGTATTCTGTGCAGTGCATGAAAACATTGCATCGTGACAAAAGGTAGCCACGAAAATCCTGTTTGGTGCAGTGCCAGCAGTAAAGTAGGTTATCTGTCCACCATACACTATATCCATATCGCAGTACGGACCGCAAATGCAGTTAAGCGCCCCTGAATTACCTGCCAAAGCAGCATTTATCGTCCAGGGGTCATATAGACCAGCATTGCTAGTGCCAAAACTTATTTTACCATTAGCACCGATGACACATTGGGTATAGTTATTGCCGTAGTAATTAAACGTAAAACCGATATTAACTACAGAAGAGTAGATATCATCTATAGCAATATTTGATGAGGTGCCGACACCGTACATTGCCGGTGCACTGGCATATAGGGTAATGCCCGGAGGATGCACCCAGTAGGAGAATGTAACCTGTGCAGACGCGTATTGCAACTGCAGAGCGGCAATAAGAGCTACCAATAGTAGCTTAGCAGAAAATAGATTACATTTCATAACTGTCCGTGTTTATTTTACACTTAAAGTTAATAAAAAATAGTATAAATCATTTATTATTCATAAATAATATTTTATAAATGGCTAAGGTGCACTGCATCGGTCAATTCCGGCTTACTCAGGCTGGGTTTTACGCCAGCCAGTAATTTGCTTACCTATACTATCCAGCAAAATACTTAACTCTGCTTGTTTACCCGCAGGTAGTATTTTCATATCCGTAGCAAGGCGGATTTCTAATTTCAATAACTCAAAATCATCAATAAATTTATCCAGATGCTCGCGTTTTTCTGTGGCTTTATTGGCTCTATAAATGCTCCTTACCAGTTGCAGGGCATCGCGTTTCATATCCTGCCCCAATGTATATTTATATTCCCTGCTGAAATCTTTGGTGTATTCAAATATCTTGATAATCAACTTGTACGTATCCTTATACACAGGCAGTTCATAATACAACGCCATTTTTTTGAAATTTTTCCGCTTCGCGGATATTCTTTTTAAATAGCTAAATAGTTAAATTATTAAAAAGCCCGAACCGCACGTACGTAGCCTGGGCCGAGCCTGCCGCCGTTGACCTGGTGGCCATTGAGGAAATACTGGTTCCACACGTAGTTGGAGAAGGACTCACTCGAACTCCAATAGAAGGCACTGGCAAAACCACCTATTGAAACTCTATTAATATATAATTTATTTAATTCGTCTTTGCTGGGCAAATACCAATCGGTGTTGCCACCACCTCTGTAGCTCCTTGCCACTTTGGCAGCATAGCTGCCTGCCCCCTGGTTGGCTATAATAGCCATCGTATTTGAAAGTCCAGTTCCAATAGCAGTACCTGTAGCATAGGTATTAGTGTAGCTCCCGTTATACCATTGCACACCTGTACTCTGGTCGCTTGTGGCAGCTATCAGCCCATGCTGCACAGAAGGATCGTATCCTATGTCACCAGATTGCAACAAATAAGCGATAACGCCACCACCGTAACTGGCACCTACGGTTAGGGTATTGGCTGCTGCGCCTGTGGCATTTACCGCCATACCCTGCCCAGCAGCATAGTTTGTAATAAAAACAGAAACAAGCGTAAATGCCAATAAGTAAATGGTCTGCTTCATAAAAAAATATTTTCTTTCAAAAATAATATTTTTAATAAGAAAAATCCCCCCCCCCCCCCCATATATAAATAACATTAATCACTCCGCCCCGGATTATCGTATAGAATTTAATTACATTTTCTATTTTATATTGAAATTTTGATGGCATAAAGTGAATTTTTAAACTGATTCCTAAATATTTAACTCTAAATCAGGACCCTCAAAAGTAAAATTATATTTCTAATATTTAATTAAAAAAGCCAGCCTTAGAACAGACCAGCCCCTATAAACCCTATCAGTCACTAAGGTATTAAAAAAACTGAATTTCGCCACCCTGATTAAATCTGCCATACTGCATAGCTTTACCTTTTTCCGGCACCTCAATCACGCTCCACATCATGTTGAAAGGTATTTTATCCCCTGAATTATCCTTTTTTGGAACTTTGGAAAAAATAGGTAAATGACTGGTTAGAAGCGAAGTGGTTCGAACTTCCTGTTTGGGTCAAAATCAAAACCCGCGACTAGCGCGGGTTTTAAACTATGTGCCCCAGACGGGAATCGAACCCGTACTTGCATTACTGCAAACAGGATTTTAAGTCCTGCGCGTCTACCAGTTCCGCCACCAGGGCTGGTGGATAATAAAATATTCTTACTAAGCGTAAAAATAGGCAAAAAAAATTCCAAACCGTAGGGCCTGGAATTCTTGGAGCGGAAGACGAGACTCGGACTCGCGACCCCGACCTTGGCAAGGTCGTGCTCTACCAACTGAGCTACTTCCGCATTTACTTAAGAGCTTTCCCCGTTACGGGAGTGCAAAGATAGAAAAGCAAAAGAATAAAGCAAACTCTTTTTCACAAAAAAATAAACCTAATAGAATGCCGGCATAAGAAGTTGCAATTCTATACTTCAATAGCTTGATAGCGAGGCAGACATATACTGATCATCAACAGTATTAATTGAGCCATTAAAAATTATCTTTGTGCCTCGATGGCATCACCCTTCCTTTCCCTTGTAAAAAAAGACCTGCTCATAGAGTGGCGGCAAAAGCACACGCTGTTTGGTGTATTGTTGTATGTCGGGGGGACTGTATTTGTGGTGTATATGATGAATGGTCAGCCCGAAGGTAAGATATGGAATGCCCTGTTCTGGCTTACCCAGTTGTTTGTTGCAGTCAATTCTGTGGCCAAGAGCTTCCTGCAGGAGCATCCTTACCGTTTCCGCTATTATTATACTTTGGTGAAGCCAACCACTTTTATGATGGCCAAGATGACCTACAGTATTATCCTCATGCTGGTCATGACAATGGTTACCCTGCTGCTATTCGCCGTGCTGCTGGATTGGCCTATTATGAATACAATGCTCTTCATATTGATCAGTTCTGTGGGTAGTATCAGTTTATCTGTGGTATTCACGTTCCTGTCAGCAATAGCGGCCCGGGCCCAGCAAAACGCCGCGTTAATGGCGATTTTGGGTTTTCCGCTGGTGACACCAGTCCTGATGATACTAAGTAAATTGGCTGCAAGTGCATTGTCGCCGGTATATGTAGAAGGGTGGTGGTCACTGGCTCTTGTGCTGGTCGCACTGGATGTGCTTGTAGTGGCCCTCGGCCTTATCCTGTTCCCGTTTCTGTGGCAGGAGTAGTATTATGTCTATTTTGAAAGTAGATAAATTATTTATATAAAATTATATTCTGCATTTATATACCAGTCATACTTGCAAAAGCTGTCTGTATTCATTAAATTTGCGGATTAAGTTGTATAACCAGATTACCATATAATTAATTTATTAAAACTAACTGCATGAAAAAATTAGTTTACTTGTCAAACCTGTTGACCCTATGTCTTATTCTTTGTTCCAGTTCAGGTCGCGCACAGGCTCCGGTGATTACTACCAATCCTGCTAGTGCTACTGCCTGTGTCGGAACCAGTACTATGTTTACTGTTGCGTTAGCGGCTGATACTATTCCTGCGCATTATTTGTGGGAAAAGTCCGCTGACTTGGGTGTAACATGGGACACTATTACCGATGGCGGCCTCTACTCTGGTGCAACCAATGACACGCTTACTGTTTCTGCAGCCACGTCTATCAACGGCAACGCGTTCAGGGTTATTGCCATTAATGATAGTGGAACATCTGCACCTTCAGCAGCTGCTATTCTCACTGTTACTCCGCTTGCAGTAGCTGGCACCTTGACAGGAGCTAATGCAGTTTGTAAGACTGGTACCATCACTCTTGTGCCAAGTGTAACGGGTGGAACATGGGTAAGCCAAACACCGGCAGCAGCAACCGTCACTGGCGGTTTAGTGTCGGGTGTATCATGGGGCACTACTTCCATTTATTATATAGTTACCAATGCGTGCAGCAGCGATACTGCATCCCACATGGTTGATGTAGATACCGCATCTGTGGCTGCAGCTATCACAGGCCCTGTTTCTGTATGCGCCGGCTCTTCTATCCACTTTACCAATGCCAACCCAGGTGGCGTATGGAGCCTTACCAATGCAAATGCAAGTATCAACACAACTGGCATGGCTACCGGTGCGGCTGCAGGAATGGATACAGTTAATTACATACTGACAAATGCTTGTAACTCTGTTACCAGCACAGCTACATTTACTATCGAAACTCCTATTGCCGCAGGTACTATTACCGGCCCTTCAGTAGTGTGTAATGGTTCATTGATACCATTATCAAATGCAACACCAGGTGGTTTCTGGATCAGCAGCAATGCTGCTGTTGCTACTGTAGATGCATCAGGAAATGTTACCGGAAGGGGTGCTGGTACTGTTACAATATCTTACTTGTTCTCTAATGCTTGCGGTGCTTCTGTAGCAACAACAACGGTAACTGTTGATAATCCGGCTTCCATGATCGTAGGAGCTGATAGTGTTGGTGTTGGTCATTTCACAACATTAACTGATACTGCAATAGGTGGTACATGGACTACTGCAGATACTACCATCGCAACCGTAAATGCTACTACAGGTGTCGTTCACGGTGTTGATTTTGGTGTTGTCAATATCTCTTATTCGGTTACCAATAGCTGCGGCACTAGTTGGGCTGTTATTGCAATGAATGTGGGTTATGCACCCTCTGCAGGTACCCTCACCGGTGCTGATTCTGTTTGTATGAGCGATTCAGTAGCTTTCATGAGCACTGTAGCCGGTGGTACCTGGAGCGTTACTAATGCTAGTGCTTCTGTTTCGGCTGATGGTATGGTAACCGGTATTATAGGTGGCACTTACGATACAGTTAGCTACACAGTTAACAACGCTTATGGCTCTTCTACTGTAAATTATACTGTCTACATTAACCAACCTCCGGTAATCACAGATTCACTTCCGGCGGGCATCACACTCGGTACCCTGTATGCTTTATATGCGGTACCTGCAGGTGGCGTGTGGACAACTTCAGACCCGTCACGTGTTCACCTGATCGGCAGCAACAATTTTGTGGTAACATTGGGTGGCGATTTCGATTTCGTTTACACTGTTTCTAATGTTTGTGGCCCGTCAAGCTCTACACTCCATCTCTCTTTACCACATTCTGCAGGTGTAAACAATATTACCACCGCTACCAATGGCTTTAATGTATTCCCTAATCCCAATAATGGTTCTTTTACCCTGAACCTGACAGCTGCACTTAACGAACAAGTACAGGTTAATGTTATTAACTCTGTCGGTCAGACAGTGAAGGAAATCAGCGTTGCTACCAATAAAACTAACACTGTTTCTCTGGACCTGGCTTCAGGTGTTTACTTCCTGAATGCAACTACCGCAACAGGTAACTATTCTACTAAAATCACAATAGCTAAATAAGGTTATTGAACGACTGATATTGTAAAGGGGGGCCATGTGCCTCCCTTTATTTTTTGAGCTACTGCGGGGCTCATGGTGCAAAACAAAAAATGCCACCCTTGCGAGTGGCATTTTTTGTTATTCGGTTAAGCACCTGCATCTTCTCTTCAGAAGAGTAGAGTGGCGAATTCTTATAATTCCAATAGCGCTTTTACAGGGTCTTTGCCTATCAGCAGCAGCTCAGGGTTTTCCAGTAATTCCTTTACACGTACCAGGAAGCTTACTGATTCACGACCATCAATAATACGGTGATCGTAACTAAGGGCTACGTACATCATAGGGCGTATCTCTACCTTACCATTGATAGCCATAGGCCTGTCCTGTATTTTGTGCATACCCAGTATAGCTGACTGCGGTATGTTGATGATAGGGGTTGACATCAGCGATCCGAAAACACCACCATTGGTAATAGTAAACGTACCGCCTGCCATCTCATCAGGACTTAATTTGCTGTCTCTTGCTTTCTTGGCTACTTCCAGTACTTTCTGCTCTATCTCGGCCATGCTCAGGCTTTCGGCATTGCGTATCACCGGTACAACTAATCCCTTCGGTGCCGATACTGCTATAGAGATATCGCAGTAGTCGTGGTATACAAGTGCATCGCCATCTATGTAAGCGTTCACAGCAGGCCATTCGCCCAATGCTATACAGCATGCTTTGGCAAAGAACGACATAAAGCCAAGGTTGACACCATGAGACTCCTTGAAGGTATCTTTATATTGTTTGCGTATGTCCATGATACGCGTCATATCTATTTCGTTGAAGGTCGTGAGCATGGCAGTGCTGTTCTTAGCTTCCACCAGTCTGCGAGATACAGTTTTACGCAGGTTGCTCATTTTCTCGCGACGCTCTTCGCGGCCAAAGGCAGCAGCACCGCCTTTCTTGCCCGGATTATTCAGCGCATCAAGCACATCCTGCTTCATGATACGTCCTTGAGTACCTGTTCCCTTCACTTCCGCCGCGCTTACGTGCTTATCACTCATGATAGCGTTAGCTACTGGAGTAGCCTTCACATCGCTATTGGCAACTGGTGCAGCAGCAGGCGCCGCTTTTTCTTCTTTTGCAGGAGTTGCAGCAGGCGTTGCTGCAGCAGGAGGGGGGGCAGGTGCACCTTCAGGCTTAGCAGCTGTCTCATCTATAGAGCAAGCCAGATCACCTATTTTCAGTGTATCACCTTCTTTACCTACAATATGTAGTGTGCCGGCCTGCTCAGCAGTTAGCTCAAATGTGGCTTTCTCTGATTCAAGTTCACACAAAACCTCATCACGATTTACGTAATCACCTTCTTTCTTCAGCCACTTTACCAGGGTTACTTCACTTATTGATTCCCCTACGGTTGGCACTTTAATATCTATCATGGAATAATTGTCTTACGGACTGCGAAATTAACAAACGAATGCGTATAAATCAAAAGCAGTATTGCCGATGTTGTAAATGAGTATATTACATCATCCTATCGGCCTAATGCCCTCTGTCTTATAGCCTCATACAATATCATACCAGCAGCCACCGATACATTCAGAGAATCGAAATTAGTAGCCATGGGTATGCGTATCAGTTGATCTGCACGTTTCAGTACATCTTTGCTGATGCCGGTATCTTCAGCACCCATCACAATAACTGTAGGTATCTTCATGTCGCACTCGTATATGGGTACACTGCCTTTCATCTGTGTGCCTAATATCTGTAAGCCATTGAGCCGGATGACATCCATAGCTTGTGGTACAGATGGAGTACGAACCAGTAATATTTTGGTCAACGCTCCGGCTGAAGTCTTGATAGCTTCCTCGGTAAGTGAGGCAGCGTGAGAGGTAGGCAATATGATACCATGTCCGCCGCAGCACAATACGCTACGTGCGATGGCGCCCACGTTGCGTACATCGGTAAGCCCATCCAGCAGCAGGAATAGGGGAGTCTCGCCCTGCTCTACTACATGCGAAATAGCTGTCTGCAGGTCTATATACTGCAGCAGAGATGTCCAGGCCACTATGCCTTGGTGCTGCGACTTCGTGAGGTAATCCAGTTTCTCCACCGGCACCAGACTGGTAGGTATATTGAACTCCCTTGCTTTCTGCTTTATAGCATTGATCTCAGGTCCTGTAGCTGTGCGAAGGATAAATATCTTCTCTATAGCTGCTCCAGTTTCTATGGCTTCCAGCACAGGTTTACGACCTACGAGCATCGGTAGTGCTTTCTTAGCCGGGCGTGTATTTTTATACTGCAATTCTGTTGTTTTATTGGTATGACGCTGTCGCTCGCAAAAGTATCAGCTATTTGCAGCCTTCTCTTTTTTATGCAAACGATAGCCCAAAATTACTTTAAATATGCGGTTATCTGTGCTATTAGTGAAGCCCAGTCCATATCCGGCATTGAACTCCCAGTCTGCTGACCACTCAATATCGGTTACTGCAAATAGCTGATGTTGCTGTTGTTGATAGGGAGTTATCTGATTAATAACCCCCGTGCTGCCATAGTATTCTAGCCCAATGCCCACCTTCTTCGTACAATTATAACTCACTTTTATATTCGGCGAAAAATCAAAACTCATCTTGCTGTTCAATCCATGCAGCGACTTGTCTAAAACCGGGTTGAGAGATACATACCATTTTTTCCAGGTCTTGTCTACTATGGGCCTTATCTCCAGGGTGCAATCGTCGGCGCTGTATTCTTTCTTTTGAAAGCCCACCTCTGCCGATAAACTCACGCCTACAGGCCAATGCCAGCTTTCCGGCACCCTTGCTCTCGGACGTATATGGCTGCCTACATACGTTGTACGGTGATCGTTGCCTAAGGTATTGAAAAAATAAAATCCAGTCTCGAACCAACTGTTGAAACCATGAGTGATCTCTATAGTTTCGTGTACTACATGGTTGGTAGGTAATACACCACCTTCAGCAACCTTGCTGCCATCTGAGGTATAATTACTGTGCAACTCCAGCATTGTAGAGCCCTTGGCCACAGTTTCAGACCCGTATACCTGAATCTCGTAGTTGTCTTGAGCAAAACAGCACATCCTGCTGAAAAGCAGGATGGCTAGTGTTATACAGTATCTTACAAAATTTGTTTTCAATTGAATGTTCATCATGCCAGCATGGTTACCGGGTTCTCCAGGAACATCTTCAATGTCTGCAGGAACTTAGATCCTACTGCTCCATCTACTACACGGTGATCGCAGCTGAGCGTCAGCTTCATCAGTTGTCTGACCAAAACCTGACCATTCTCTACTACAGGTGTGGCAGCTATCTTACCTACTGCCAGTATGCAGGCATCAGGTGGATTGATAATAGCTGTAAACTCATCTATATCCATCATGCCGAGATTAGATATGGTGAAGGTATTGCCGGTAAACTCCTGCGGTTGTATCTTTTTGTTGCGTGCTTTATCGATCAGCGTGCTTGCTTCACTGGCTATCTGCGACAGCGACTTCATGTCTGCATGTTTCACTACCGGCACTATCAGCCCTTCATCTACAGCCACAGCAGTACCGATATTGATCTGATGGTTCTGACGGATGAAATCACCCATCCATGAACTGTTGACAGCAGGGTGCAGGCGCAATGCCATGGCACAAGCCTTGATCACCAGATCGTTGAATGACACTTTAACAGGAGAGGCGATGTTGATAGCCTTGCGGGCCTCAATAGCATTATCCATGGTAATGGTCATGCGAAGGTAGAAGTGCGGCGCTGTAAACATACTTTCAGACAACCTTTGCGCAATGATGCGGCGCATCTGCGACAGTGGGGTATCAGTTTGTCCGTCGGCAGTATCATAGTTTGCGGCTGCTGCAGGGGCAGCCTTGGGTGCTGATGCAGCGACAGCAGCTGGTGCGCCTGTTTTTGCAGCAGGTTGATAAGTATCTATATCCCTCTTGATGATACGGCCATTATCTCCGGTACCTTTCAATTGTTTAATGTCTATTCCTTTTTCAGAAGCGAGCATTTTTGCCAGCGGGCTGGCTATCACTCGTTCTGCCTCACCCCGGCCCTCTCCAAGGGAAAGGGAGGTGTTGTGTGCAACCTGCGCTTGGGGTGCAGGGGTAGTAGAAGGAGCCTGGTTAGCGGTAGCAGGTTGTGTGCCTTGTGCAGGTGCGGCAGGTGCTGCGGTATTATTGAGGTAAGGAGTAATGTCGGTGCCTTCTTTACCTACGATGGCTATAATATCGTTGATCTTTGCAGCCTCACCTTCTTTCACACCTATATACAACAGCGTGCCATCAGCATAAGGCATTACTTCCATAGTCGCCTTGTCGGTCTCTACATCTGCTATTGCGTCATCACTCTTTACCTTATCACCTACTTTTTTGTGCCATGCAACGATCTTTCCTTCAGTCATTGTATCGCTGAGCAGCGGCATACGCACTACTGTAGCATCACCTGCAATAGTTGCGGGCGCTGCCTTAGGGGCTTCAGGTGCTTTATCCGCAACTGGCGCAGGAGCAACCTCAGGTGCCTTTGCATCTTCGGCAGGCTTAGGTGCCTCAGGGGCTTTGTTGGCGGCAGGTGCTACAACTTGTGGTTGGGCACCACCTTTTTCGGCAGCAAGGATAGACTGGAAATCTTCACCCGGTTTGCCTACTATAGCCATAATTCCATTGACAGGTACACCTTGTCCCTTATCAACAGCAATGTATAATATAGTACCATCCACATATGGTGTAACCTCCATTGTGGCCTTATCGGTCTCCACATCGGCTATTACATCATCTGCTTTTACTTCATCACCTACTTTTTTGTGCCATTCTGCGATCACACCCTCTTTCATCGTATCACTAAGCAAAGGCATGCGTATTGCTTCCGCCATAATTTATTGTTCTCCGGTTTTAGATATCAAAAGTACTTAATCTCCTTTACTTATACACTATCACTTTGCCTGTGTTCTGCGGCTCGTTAGTTCCATCACCGCAAAGCTGGCAAGACAACTATATTAATATTCTATTTGCATACCCAGGCCATCCTTCAGCTTCTGCAAACTGGGGTTCTTGGCAGCCATAGCTTCATATATCTCACTTTTGCTCAATACGGTGGTCTTTTGAGCATTGGATATTTCTTTATCCTCTACGAGTTCGGTTGTAAGACGAACCAGCATTCGTGCTTTTTCCCTAAAAAAATCGAGCAATATGTTCCTTTGATCGCGCGCGTAGGTATCTGTTAGTTCACTTGGCGATACGATCCTGATCTCATCAGGAGGAAATACCACGATCTTCATCAGCTCGAACTGGCCATGTACCATGCCCTTACTTTCTGCCAGTAGTTTCTTTTTATATTCCTGAAATATGGCTGTAGCCTCTTCCAGTGTCATTACCTTGTCGCGAATATAAGTATCGCCTGAAGTAGCGTTCTCTATGTTCTCTATCAGGCCTTTGCTAAGTCTGCGTGCACCTGTGGCAGATGGTTCCCTTCTTGGTATTGCAGGGGCAGTTGCAAATGCAGGAGCCTCCATTCTTGCGATGGGCGCCTCAACCGGTTTAGGTTGTGGTGCGGGTATCACGGGTTCTTCCCTTACCACACTCGGCTGCACTGTAGGCGCATTGTAAACGGGTGGGGGAGCCGACTGAACGAAAGTAGGTACTACATTAGCCGGCTGTGGCACAGGTGCTGCAACCGGAGTAGTTACGGTATTAAAGTTTTTTTTTAGATCGTCAGCGCCAGGCTGCTGCTTACCACGTACTGCATGCAGTAAAAAGCACAACCTTATCAGGCACATTTCCACATGCAGCCTTTTGTTGTTGGCACTTTTATATTCCAGCTCGCACTGGTTGATCACATTGAGCGCACTGAGTATGAACGATGGGGGAGCCTGATTGGCTTTCTCCACATACATAGGACGATGTTCATTAGGTACATCGAGCAGCCTGGCCATGCGCGCATCCTTGCACAACAGCAAGTTACGGAAATGCTCTGCCAACCCGCTGATGATCACATCACCCTCAAAACCCTTTTCCAGGGCTTTGTCTAGTTGCAATAGTGTACCTGCTACATCCTGACTAAGCATGGTATCTACCAGGCCGAAGTAAAAGTCGGCATCCAGCAGATTGAGGTGCTCCATGGTGCCGTTGTACGTAAGCATGCCATTGGTAAAGCTGGCTATACGGTCGAGCATAGAGAGGGCATCGCGCATGCAGCCTTCGCTCTTCTGCGCAATAACGTGCAGTGCGGCTTCCTGCGCTATCATACTTTCCTTGCTGGCTATGCCCTGCAGGTGCGATACAATATCGTGAGTGGTGATCCGCTTGAAATCAAATATCTGGCAACGACTCAGTATCGTAGGTAATATCTTATGTTTCTCGGTAGTGGCCAGTATAAATATGGCATAGGGTGGTGGTTCCTCCAATGTCTTCAGGAACGCATTGAATGCGTTGGAACTGAGCATATGAACCTCATCTATAATATAGACCTTGTACTTACCTTGTTGCGGCGCAAAGCGCACCTGATTGGTGAGCTCGCGTATGTCTTCCACAGAGTTATTGCTGGCAGCATCAAGCTCAAATACATTGAAAGAGGAGCTATTGCCAAAGCTCACGCAACTGCTGCAGACACCACATGCCTCCATATCGGCGGTAGGGTGCTCGCAATTGATGGTCTTGGCCAGTATGCGGGCACAAGTGGTTTTTCCTACACCACGTGGACCACAGAATAAGAAAGCATGTGCCAGATGCTGATTACGTATAGCATTCTTCAGTGTAGTGGTAATATGTTCCTGCCCTACAACCGTGTCAAACGTTTGGGGGCGGTACTTCCTGGCAGATACTATATAATCACTCATGTTGTAAAATCAAATCGATGTGCACTATTCCAAATAATGAGGCAAGTTAACTAAAATAGCCCAATTCCTCCAGATGGTAATCAACATGGAATTAACGTGTATAAAAACTATATATAGTCACTATTTTACTACTTCGATTTTTCGGGTAACAGAGCCGATTCCGTTTTGTGAAATACGACATGTGTATACCCCCGCAGCAATGTCTGCAACAGACAGGGTAGTGTCATTTCCTGTGAGCGGGCAAGATATTATCAATCTGCCTGTCATATCTAATAACTCGATAGCGGAGTGAGTTAGTAAAGTTGTTGACGAATGTATGGTGATCTCGTCGGATGCGGGATTTGGATAAATAGTGATTTCGGGCTGAGCTGTGGCAACACTATTTACTTCATTAGGATAGCAACCACCTATGGCATAAGTATATTTAGCCATAAACTGAGCTTCCGGGGTGCTGGTTGAATGAATGACCGTGTCTTCCACAACAGGGTTATTATAGAGTGTATCTCCGGCTATGATCATATTACCGCCCACGTAGTCGCCTGCGGTAAAGAGGTTTCCATGATTGTCGACAGCTATGCCTGCAAAATCGTCGCCACCGCTAGGCAGGGTGAGAGATGAATAATAGTTGCCGTTTGTATCATATCTAGTTATGATCATTGGGTCTATGCAGCTATCGGGAGTGGAAACTGTAGTTCCACCAATAGTTATGGTATATCCCGGAACTGGTGAGCCTATGCTGCCATCTATAAATAAGTTGCCGCAGGCATCCAGCACTATATCATATGCTCTATCGGATTGGTCGCCTCCTGCACTATGTCCCCAAACCGGGATGCCAGATGCATTGTATTTTGCTACGAAGATATCCTGAAGACCACCGTAATAGGGTAACGGCGCACCTGCAAAACTGATGTTGGAATCTACATATCCCGCTGCATACATATTTTTTGAAGCATCAGTGGCAATGGCATTGATGCCTACATGTGCCTGGGCGTTGTATGCCCATAACGAAGCACCACTACTATCGAATGCAGCGTAATAGCATTGTGCGAGGGGAGAACTGTCGATCAATGTGGTGCTGCCCATGGTGATCGTTGTGGAATTATAGGTGCCGGAAATATAAAAATGGCCATCAGGAACAACTGCGATATGCAATCCAAAATCGTAACCTGTGCCCCCATAATTCTCGGCCCAGATCACGTTTCCATCATGGTCGAATTTGGCAATGATTATGTCGGTGGTAGCACCGCTTACATCATTGTTATTGAGGGTAATACTACCGCCTACCAGATCTAGAACTCCCCTCATTCCACCACATATATATACGTTATTGCTCCCATCAATGCCCAGGCTGCCTGCCGTACCGCTATAGATATTCCTGACCCATATCACATTGCCGGCTGGCGATATTTTAGCGAGAAAACACGTTTGCCCCGTAATAGGGTTAGCCAGGGTAGTGGTGCCTAAAGTGAACGAAGAACTTGAATAGGATGAGTAGAGGTACAGATCACCGACACTATCGGGAACGATATAATAACCATCGTTGCCATAAGAGAAGCCATCGGGTGTTGACAATACCCACAGCACATGGCCTGCAGTATCGGCCTTCGTTATCATTAATTGGTTATTCCTGTTGGGGTTGTGTGTCATGATGCTGCCGGTTAATGCGGAGTCGGTAGCTTCACCTATAGATACAGCAAATGAATTACCAAACCTGTCTGCTGCTGCCTGGAAACCTTCTACTTCAAAACCGAAATTTGGCCCATATACGTGCTGACCGACACCCCATTTCCAGCCGGTTTGTGACCAACCATGAAATGACGTAAAGAGAGCAACAAACAATACAATAGAGGTGAGGATGTTTCTCATAGGGTTAAAATTAAGAATGAGGGTGGGTAACTCTTACAAATTGACAGTAATATATGCCGTAATCGTTGGTTTTGGACAGATATTTTCGACAATAGTCCTGGTAAGCAAAAGAAGCCACAACAGTGGCTTCTTTATATCTATAGTCTTTAGACCTTTGTCTTCGGACTTTATGCTTTCGACTTTTGATCTTTGACTTACAGATGTATGGCCTCACCCAGCGCAGCTTCTACAGCATCCTTGATGCCTTCGCTCATGGTAGGGTGTGGGTGTATACTATCCAGTATCTCGTGCCATGTAGTCTCCAGTTTGCGGGCTACTACGGTCTCTGCTATAGTTTCGGTAACGTTATAGCCTATGCTATGCGTACCCAGCCATTCGCCGTACTTGGCATCAAATATCACTTTGGTAAATCCTTCGGTAGCACCTGCACCTACAGCCTTGCCGGATGCGGTGAACGGGAACTTACCTACCTTGATCTCGTAGCCTGCATCCCTGGCCTGCTTTTCGGTCATACCTACACTAGCTATCTCAGGTGAGCAATAAGTGCAACCCGGTACATTGCCATAGTCCAGTGGCTCAGGCATGTGCGGGTATTTACCTTCTTTGTTTGCGATAGCCTCAACGCAGATCACAGCACCCTTAGACGCAACGTGAGCCAGGGCCTGACCAGGAGTGATATCGCCGATAGCGTAAATACCCGGAACGCTGGTATTGTAATATTTATCAACGGTTACCTTTCCTTTGTCGGTCTTAACCCCGGCAGCTTCCAGGCCTATATTCTCAATATTGGCAGCGATACCTACGGCACTCAGCACTACGTCAGCCTCCAGCACTACGTCGCCTTTTTCCGTCTTTACGGTAGCTTTTACGCCTGCCCCGCTTGTGTCCAGTTTCTCTACACTGGCATTGGTCATTATGGTAAGGCCTTTCTTGCGGAACACTCTTTCCAGTTCTTTAGAGATATCTTCATCCTCCACAGGAACGATCCTGGGCATGAACTCCACAATAGTCACCTGCACACCCATACTGTTGTAGAAGTAAGCAAACTCTACGCCTATGGCACCTGAACCAACTACGATCATTGATTTAGGCATTGTTGACAGGGTCATAGCCTCGCGGTAACCTATTACCTTCTTGCCATCCTGCGGCAGGTTAGGCAACTGACGGCTGCGGGCACCTGTAGCCAGTATAGTATGTTTGGCCTGCAGTACGGTAACCTTACCATCTGCGCCGGTCACTTCTACTTCTTTCTTAGCATTGAGTTTACCCATTCCCATCACCACGTCTATCTTGTTCTTCTTCATGAGGAACTGAACACCCTTGCTCATTTTGTCGGCAGCACCACGGCTACGCTTGATCACCGCACCGAAATCAACCTTGAAATCGCTGGCTATGATGCCATAATCAGCAGCATGGTTGAAGTTTTCCATTACGCTGGCACTCTTCAGGAGGGCCTTAGTAGGTATACAACCCCAGTTGAGGCAGATACCACCTAAACTTTCTTTTTCTACTATTGCAGTTTTAAAACCTAATTGTGATGCACGTATAGCGGCTACATATCCGCCGGGTCCGCTGCCGATAACGATTATATCGTATGCCATAAGAGGAAGTGATTTTTATTATTTAATTGTTGATAAAACGCGAAGCAAAGGTAGTAAAACTACGGTGCTATTCAGCCTGCCAATTATAGAATTTTGGCGCTGCAGAATCATGAGTAGTTATATATTTATATTCACAATAGCACAGCAAGATACTGCAAGGATGAAAGGGTAGTGCTGTGCTATTCGTATATCATCTAATGCATTTTGACTACTGCTGCATTTCCAATCCCTGAGGTGACAGGAGTCCTCATTCCCCAAACACAGAGCATAACATCGCATGTGTCATCCGAAGATATGAGCAACCCGACTGCAGGGTGATGGTTGGTATAATGATGTATATGTGTAGGGTAGTAAAAAGGTGCCGTAATTGATGTCGTATTGATATATCAGGTATGGGATTGCAGGTAGAAGAAATGCAAATGACAGATCATCTTGTAGCCATCTTACACCTCGTTAATATCACCTCATTGTTTTATGTTTTAGTTGTTATAACAATTATAATTAATTGCAAATCAATATTTTAATAATAATAAAATCTTCTTTTTTCTACATTCTTCATTGATATTGGAGCCTATCGGTTAGCATTTTCTGTATAATATTGATTTTCAACTACTTATTCAAATTTATTTTCTATAAAGCAAGCATCAATAATATTAAAGTATCAGTTTAGATATATGCTGTAATCAATTGATTTTATGATTTTTGTAAATCATTTTATCGATAAATAAAATTATAAATAATGTTGAGATATACAGATATATGACAAATTGACAAAACGGCATGTAGAGGATATGTAAACCACCTGATAGTGCAAACGCTTATGGCGTTATTTGCAAGTCATATATCTTTCATTTTACCCTGATGGTGCCCATTCTTTAGCACGCTAAAAATTCATTTTCAGCATCACATCGGGCCGGAAAGTAGCAAAAAACTCATTTGGTTTGCAATAAAAAATATTTGAAAATATTTTTATGTCGTCAACTTTGCAATACATAGATAATCACACACTTTCACATATGCTAACCGTTAAGGTGTAATAAATAGGCAGATTTAGCGTTTACTCTCGCCGGTGCAGGTGATAAATAGTGCTATTCTGCCGTATTTTTACATTACCTAATCATCTCTTAATTGTTACCGCCATGTCAACTAAAAGAAACATCCTTCGTTTCGTGGGTCTTCTGTTCATTATTGGGTTCGTTACGATCAACAGCGGCATAAGGCTGTTACCCATAAGTATCTTTTCGATAGCATCTGTTATAGGCGGTTATCATTTATACATGAACCGACGCCTACACAGGGTGCATAGTGCGCAGCACAAGCCGGCGTAATTTTGATTATCTGCCAGTACCCACCTGGTGGCAATTGACCTATAAAACCCCTCTCTTTTATGAAAAAACTCCTTTTCCCGCTGCTGGCCACGCCTTGCGTATGCGTGAGCCAGAAAATAGAGATCTCTGAATTGGGTGGTGCCTGCCTGGCTAAAAACCAACCCGCCAACGATGGTAACCTAAAGCTTCACTATACCAACGAGCTTACCGCAGGGTACTACCTGGACAGTCATTTTTCGCTGGCAGCCATGTGGCGAACAGACTTGCAAACACCCAAACATAATTACTTTGGCCTGATACCTGAGTACCATGCCCGTAAATATTATATAGGCATTATGGCGGCTCTGATAGATGCACACAACTACAGCTACGATCACATTTATTTGGGCTCTTTCAATATTACCAAAGTCACCTATTCCTCGCCTGGTTATGCCGTAGGGGTTCATGCCGGTATCCGGCAGCATGTTGGTGGACATTTTTATCTCAAAGAGCAGGTAGAGCTAAATTACTGCTATCTGAAAGGCAGCAATTATAGCAATTACTATTATAGTACCGGGCAATTTGGGTCACCTGAGGGGCCATTCACCAATTCTTATCTGGCACCTTCTCTGATGATCGGGCTGTCTTATCGCTGATCAAAGTTGTTGCTGTAATCGATGAGGCGCAAAGACGCAAAGACCGCAAGAAAGGTTGTGTTGTTTGAACTCATGCGAAAGAAAGTTGAGACCCATAGTCTGCCATGTACCCTGGGATATTTGCCCCGCAACTGTCATAGAGTGTTAATATAACAATATGAACGAGGGGAGTAATGCCCCGGAAAGTACCCGGAATATGACCTGAAATAGCACGAAGTTGCCCGGGAACAAGTATCTACCAATGGCTGCTCAGCAGACTGTGGATAGGTGGCTGTTTTAGTGGCTTGATGGCGTGTGATATATATAATATAGAAGGAGAGGAGTGAGTACTTGCGTACTGCTGAGCGATAGGACTACTGTTGTATTGGGAAGGTCTATTTTCTTTGTAAATTCTACTTAACATAACGTAAATTATGGAACAAAACGGTCGTTTGATTTTTGCCAACGCTTCCAGAGCAAAGCTCAAAAAGGAAATCCGCTCGATGCGGATAAAAAGGACATGGATTGGTTCGATGAAAAATTTGGCATACTTGATGGCAATACATTAATGACCCATGAAGAATATCTGAAAGCCAAGGAAATCTTTAAACTAGCTTTTGAATGGAAAGCGACTCAGGATGAAACTCTCCAATATACCACATAATTGTTCCTTTACTATTCGGATATTGTTGATTAATATATGCTTCCAAATTACCTTTAAACTCTTTATCGACTGAAAAAAGCCACGTTGCAACTCTATGGGTTTGTTCGAGCAACTCAATAAGTGCATTATTTTGAATAATCTCTTTCCCTTCGCTACTCATTCTATCAATTAATTGCTTTTCAATCTCCGGGGTTTTTATAGCTATGTTGTGCTTAACAGCTATTTCCATAGACTCCATACTAAATAAGTTCTTGTATGTAGCCAATTCCCTATCAATGTGCTCAAATCCTTCTTTGTATCTTTTTAGTAGTGGCTGTTGTTGCTTATACAGTATAAAATACGCAAGTGCAGCAATAAGGGTTACGCCTATTTGTATCCAAAACTGGGGATCCTTCATAAATTGCATTTTTTCATAAAGATATATCCGCATTTCAATAATTAAAACGCAATGGCTATATTTATTTCAATGATGTTCGACTACCCTCTTGATGGAAAATTTCGCCTATCGGGAGATCATCTACCACGATGACGAAGTTGCAGACCCAGGAATTGCTTTAATATTTTTAGGCATTGTACTTGTGCTGGTGCCGCTGTTCTCATTTAATAAAAAATCGAATACTCAACTAGCGCATCCCATAGATATAGGTATTATCGTAGCAATATTTTCTAGCGACGAGTTTTTCGACACTAAATCCTCAAAATAATAACCCTTTCAGGTTATTCAGCAATCACTGACTTTATATTATTGGTAATACTTTCTGCCCAGCCCTTAAACCTATAATAAGATACATAATAAAGAAATGCTATCAATATTCCTGCGATGACAATTGCAAAGTTAAAATGTACTTTTGTAATCATATTAACGGCTGCAGATATAAATAACCCGATGGATAACCCAAAAGGAATGATCAATAATATTTGCTGAATTATAGAATACCGAATGGTGGCTTCCACGGTTGATCCATTGGTATTTGAATATATCCTTCCGCGAACGATAGGCTTTAATTTATCCTGATTGAGAAATGTACCTATTTTAAAGCATACATTGTCTCCCTCTGACCAAGCAATGAAATCATCATTATACTGTCCGAAAGGGTCACTCAATTGATCATGGTACAGATCGGCACCATCAGTGTCATACCATCTCCTGTCTACAGCCTTGCGAAACGCCACGATGGTTTCATCTACACTTTTTATTGTATCTATCTTAATATTTGTATGTGGGAATAGTTTCATTAGATAGACGGAACTTTTAATCAGGAATTCACCATCATCTCCCCTTTGGCGGTCAATTCGTAACGGCTGCCATTACTGTTGGCATATTTGCGGATGAGCTTTTCACCTTCCAGGTATTCCAGGTATTTGAGCATTTTTTCATAAGTAAGGTCTACCGCTTTGGCTACTGAACCGGCATAATTCATCCGCCATTCCGGGTCTTTCTGAATGTGCTGCAAGATATCGTAGATTACTTTTTCTCCCGAATCAGTCATTACTGCAAATATATGCATTAACCATCTTTGGTGAAAATACAGAGGTATCAAATAGTGTTGGCCGCTTACATCGGCCCTTTTGTTACGCTTTCCGCTTGCCAGCGATTCTGGCGACCAACTTCGCCTGAGCTGCGGTCGTGTAATCACTAGCACAGGGGTGCATGCAACAATACGAATATATCGTTATATTTATAGAGCGAAATAAGCCCTCTTATGAGAAATATTGTTGCACCGATTGTTATAGGCGTCCTTTGGCTGGTATTCATTATCGGTTGTCATAAAGGCGACAACTCCCCTGCTTACATTATGAAAGCCAGGATCAATGATTCGGTATTTACCGGCAACAACTGCTATGCAGCAACTAATGACTCCGGAAAGCTGAGCATTGCCACCACCACCAGGTTGCCTTATATATTCCTTACGGTGAACAAAGGTTATGCTGGCGTGGGTACCTATACTTTTGATGGGGTTATCAATTTCTCGCAGATAGACTCTGTAAGCGGCTGGGGATATATCAGTGCCTATGGCACATTATCTATCACCAGCACTAACCCACTTACGGGCACATTCAGCTTTACCTGTCAGGATTCTACCAAGGTGACAGAAGGCAGCTTTGTGGCAAAGACAGATTGATCAGGCAAATGCACAATCAGGTGCGCGGCAAGTAATGCCCTTCCGTCATTTCGTGTTACCACTCTATTATATATGCAACGAATTAACCTGTGTGATCTCTATTTACCGCTATATTTGCACACTGAATAACGGACCATGAAACGGGCATTTTTATTTATCGGCATATTGAGTATTGTAGCAGCTACCGGCTGCAAAAAGACCAATGACGCCCCACCGGGCTACTTCATGAGTGCCAAAATTGATACTGCGACATTTGATGTGGGTGTATGCACCGCTGCGATAGGCAATAGTTCGTTTGCGATGCTGGCCAGCAATGGTTCGGCATATGGCTCCCCCCTCTATCCGCAAATAGCCATTAACGTCTATAGCGGCTATACCGGGCCGGGTAAGTATGCACTAGATAGTAACTCTTATTATGCCAAGGCTGTACGATCATCAGTGTCGTTCGCGCCGGTAGCGTATGGCACCGTAAATATAACGGTGGCCAAGCCACTGACAGGTACTTTCAGCTTTACCTGCCGTGATTCTACCAAAGTGACCAATGGCAGCTTTAGTGCCAAGACAAACTAGATATTGTAATCCAGATGTTTGACTAATAATACCTCTGGGCGTTGGTTCGTGAATGGGGGTGTTTGGCGGGTATCTTGTAAGTAAATCCAGTATGGGCAATGCCCTTATATCCTAAGCCAAATTCAAGGAACCAGCAAAATGTATTACCCGTTTGCAAGCCGATAGAATATTGAAAATTGAAGGCAACATAATTACTGTTAGTCGGAGCTGAGTTATACACATACTGATTATACCTGGCCGGGGAAAACTGATCGAAATGGAATGTGCCCCCTGCCCCGAGAAGATTATAGAACTGAAAGTATTTAGAACTGGTGATGATGCCTTTAAGTTCTGCAGCCAGTGTGATCAATGAAGTGGTTTGTGTATAGACCGGTTGGTTATAAGCTATTGCATCATTCATCCATTTGTAGGAGAAATTCTGAAAGCCTGCAACCGGACCCAAGGCTACCCTATCAGAAACGTAGTATTTGTAACCAGCCACTAAGGAACCGGTATTATAATTCGTGAGGTGATGCAAATCGCCACTGTTACCGAAGTCGGCCACCAGGTTGGTACCTGACTCCCCTCCTACCCCAACATTAATCTCCTGCGAGCCTTGTTCCTGATGCAGTGGACGATGCCGGCCAGCACCGGGTATATATACCATGCAACCTGTGAGGTTAGCTACCATAACAATGAGTGCAGGAATAAGCAGGATCTTGTTCATAAAAGATAGGTTTATGAACAAGAGCAAGCAAAATACATGCCATATTTAACAGATACTTATGACGCCGTAGGATTGTCGTTGTTGTTCTGTTGTTCCTTGAAGCGGGCCACATTTTTGCGGAAGAGCACTGCCGCACCTATGATGTATCCCAGGAATAGAAGCATAAAGAGGAAAATAACTCCATTGGCCTTAGCCCTAAGAACAACCAGTGCCAGTAGAAAGGTAGCCAGCGTATTCATCAACAAAAACTTCGCATATATTTTTTTCATGTTCGGGAGCGTTGAGTGAGCGGCGATAAAGTTACAAAATACAACCTGGGTGCAGGTATTATTAATCTCTATTTTCCCTGCGGTATTTACTCATAATGATGGTGAACCTGCGGTAAAAGATAAGAGCAACCAATAGCTCGGAACCAACAAAGGCTAGCTTTATGCCCAATGGATCGGCATTCACGGGCAGCATACTGCCCAGCGATAAAAAAACTGCTATGAGGAACAAGTTGATACCCAGGTATTGCCACATGAGCCTTTTTATCTTCTTCGCGGTTTCTTCGTTCGACATATATATTATTCCTTTTCTGATCAAATCTACAACATACCTGCCGATATACGCGGGCGGCAACGGTATCTGAATACTTATAATTACCTTCGCGATAAGGATACAAAATGATAAGCCCGGCATCGATACAGGAAGTAATGAGCAGAGCCGACATCGTAGATGTGGTAGGGCAATTTGTGCGGTTGAAAAAGCGTGGGGCCAATTATATAGCTAATTGCCCGTTTCATAACGAGAAGTCACCCTCCTTCAGTGTATCGGCAGCTAAGGGCATTTACAAATGTTTTGGTTGTGGCAAGGCGGGCAATGTGGTGTCGTTTATACAAGAGCATGAAAAGCTAACCTACCCGGAAGCTATCCGCTGGCTGGCAGACTATTATAAAATAGCCCTGCAAGAGACAGAACGCTCACCCGAACAGATCATACAGCAGCAGGCAGGTGAGGCGCTGCGCATACTTAACGAGTATGCAGCCAACTATTTTTACAATACCCTGCTGAATACCGAGGAAGGTGAGCTGATAGGCATGTCCTATTTCAAGCAGCGTGGATTCAGGAAGGATATCATAGAACGCTTCAGGCTGGGATATAACCCCGAGCATAATGATGCGTTTTACCATGAGGCAGTAAGCAAGGGACATAGCAAAGAATTGCTGGAGAAGGCCGGACTGGTGAAGAACCGTAACGGCAGCTACCACGATGTGTATCGCGGGCGTGTGATCTTCCCGATACAAAGCATGACGGGGCGTATACTGGGTTTTGGTGCGCGCATACTTAAGAGCAATGAGAAGGCGCCCAAATACATCAATACCCCGGAGAATGAGCTGTATATTAAGAGCAATATACTGTATGGCCTGTACCAAAGCCGCACAGCTATAAGCAAGCAGGATGAGTGCTTCCTGGTAGAGGGCTATACGGATGTGATATCGCTGCACCAGGGCGGTGTGGAAAATGTTGTTGCCAGCAGTGGCACATCGCTTACCGAAAATCAGCTGCGCCTGATAAGCCAGCTGACCAAAAACCTGAGTATACTTTACGATGGTGATGCTGCCGGTATAAAGGCCGCCCTACGCGGGCTGGATATGGCATTGGCACAGGGATTTAACGTGCAGCTAGTGCTGCTCCCCGATGGCGAGGACCCCGATAGTTTCATACAGAAATCGGGCGTGACCCGTTTTCACGAATATGTAAAAGAGCATAAGCAGAATGTGATCAGCTTCCGCCTGCAGGTAGGCCTGCAGGATGCGGGCAACGACCCGGTGAAGCGATCGAAACTGGTGAATGAAATAGCAGAGAGTATATCACGTATCAACAAGGCCGAAGACTTTGCATTGCAATCTTATTTTGTAAGAGAGGCGTCGCAGAAGCTGGATGTAGATGAGACAGGACTGGTGAACCTTGTGAACAAATACATTCGCGAGCGGATAGAAGCCGATAACAAACACAACAGGCAAAGAGAAGAAGTGCTGCCCGAGCCGATACCTGAAACGGGATATGATGAACCCGACTATGGCCAGCCCACAACTACTGACGACCAGAACGAATGGCAACTACTACGCATGCTGATAGAACATGGGCACCTGCCCTATGAAGGACACGGCACTGTGGCACAGCTGATAGAAGAACGAGTAGACCCGGACCTGATAGAAAACCCGCTGGTAAAAAAACTGTATAACGAATACTACGACCACTATACCCACTTTGGTGCTACACCCGAGTTGCACTACTTTATCAACTACCCCGAAGAAAGTATACGGACGCGCATGGCTTCTCTGCTGCACTCGCATAACGAGATAAGCCACAACTGGAAAGAAAAATACGGTATAGAGAAACTAAGCGGCGATATGATGTATGTGTCTGATATAGACAGTACCCTATCCTACTTTGAGATGAAAAAGATCGTCATCATACAGGATGAGTTAATGAATAAGATAAAGTCGGAAAAAGATGTAGAGATGCTGACCAAGATGCTTTATAAAATAGATGAGCTACGCAAACTGGAGCGCGACATACTGAAGCGACATGAGACCGTGGTATACAAGTCACTCAAACACAAATAAACATTTTGGCAAGAATCATTGCACTCGATTTTGGAAAGAAGCGTACCGGCGTAGCAGTTACCGACCCATTGCAGATCATAGCCACGGCCATAGACACTGTAGACTCTAATGAACTGATAGGCTACCTGAAAAAATACATAGCCGCAGAACCCGTAGAAAAGATAATAATAGGCTACCCGCTGAACCTGGATGACTCCCCTACCGACGCCACCCCACTCGTAGAGAAATTCATCAGAAAATTTGGCAACGTTTTCCCTGATATGCCGGTGGAAAAAGTAGATGAACGCATGACCTCTAAAATGGCCAGCCGCGAAATAGCCGGCATGGGACTAAGGAAGAAACACCGCGAAAAGAAAGAACTGATAGATGCCGTAGCCGCGGTAATGATGCTGCAGGAATATATATCAAAAGGGCCGCTGACCGAGTAAGGGTTTGCCTGCAAATTAAATACCAAGAAATCATGGGAAATAGTTGCGCACCTGCGGAGCGCATATAGTTCTTACTGCATATTTGCTACAAACCTTTGGCACCTTACGGCGCAATGACGTGAAGTGGTGCATACTGCTTGTGAATAATTGATATTGTGATCGGCACATCACCACAAAGCAAGCGGATGCATAGTACATCCGCTTGCTCAATTCATTCATGATTTGTATTTATTCTTTTACTAAGGGCTGCACCACTTTTTCGCTGCCTGAGGTAAGCGCTACCATATATACACCTGAAGCAAGATTAGTAAGTGGTATGCGCAGGCTACCTGACTGCTGTTGTCCAAGATCACTATTGTAAAGGTTAACACCAGCGATGTCGGTAATAGCTACTTGTACGTGAGCCGGCTTGCCTGAGGTGAATGTCAGGTTCACTTCATCAGTAGCGGGATTCGGTATCATGTTTACGGTAAGTGCTTTATCACTTTGCACGTTTTGTGCATTTGCATTTCTGAAGGTCAATTCAAAACGCTTATCGCCCTGTGTAGTCTTATCGGTAGTGATGGTGAACCTGTACTCCATGCCTTGTGACAGTTCAATATATTGGTTCAGCAGTTTATCATGCAGCAATACTTTGCTACCGGCAGGAGCAATACACTCATCAGCCTTGATGATAAATTCCTGTGCCAGGCTACTGGTGATACCCAATGGAATTGTTTTATCAACTGCATATGGGCGGGTATCGATAGACATCTTCTTATTGTCTGCCGATAATGAATAGAAGTTGAGGCTGGCCGGACTTGGCGGCTTCAAGGCATCAAACGTATAATCCTCGGCGTCGGTTGCATTATTATCAAACTGGACTACAGACCTGTCAAACAGGTTGTATCCGGCATCGTATATAGCCAGCGTAATATTATCGTTGCTGCTCCTGAGTAAGGTAGTAGGGAAAGAGTTCACCTTATTGGCCTCGGTAAACATTAGTGAGTCATTATTGTGTTTAGCCCTCACCTGAAACGAGGTATTAGCTTGCAGGTAGTATGGTATACCTGTATTGATGGGGATGGCCTGAAACTGGCCATTAACCCCCATATAAGGGTCCCAAATGTATATAGCAACGCCATGCACGCAGCTATCTGCAAATGCATTATGAACAATGGTGCCTATGTCTACCGGCGATGGGTAAGGATTAGCCAGCTGATTATATTCCTGATTGGTATCCACCCCCTTTACCATATGAACGGTAAGGTTGCCCTGGTTCAGCTGACCTTTCATGCAGATAGTAACAGGTGCAGGTGTATATGGCAAGCCATTTAATCCAAGACCTTTAGCCCCTCTTATAAATAAACGTATGCCCTGAAACTGATGAAACCTGTTAGAGTCATCAGCGGTTCCGGTACTGGTGAATGGCCTCCATCCCGGGTCGTAGCCGATGGTAGAATTGCCCACTAGCGGATTGTACCTGAAACATGAAGGCGCATCGGTAATGGTATGTGTGAAACCATTCGACACCCCGCCATGTCCGGTAATATCGATGTATTGCTGTATTTGACTCAAGCCGATGTATGCATTAAAGGGATGGCCCCAAAAGCGGAATGCTCGATGACCACCTTCAATATATTGCATAATGGTAACGTTACCACTGATACCGCCCGATACGATAGGTGCCACATATGCTGTACCTAATGAATCTGAGTACATCACCAGGCTATCGTTAGTAGTAAAGGTTCCCGAAGTAATGGTGAGCGCTGCCTTGACAGTGGTTCTGGACCCTATAGTGATGGCAGCACCTGAAGCATTATTAAGTGTCAGATTGCTGATGTACCCGATACCGCTTATTGTTTGTGCCACTGAGGTATCTAATGATACCGTGCCCGTGTCGGCAATAACGCCGTTATTGGTCAATGTACCCTTTACATGAAGCGTGGCACCACTGTGTATCGTAACAGTAACACCAGATGCTATAGTCAGATTCCTGACACCCGCCGCAGCAGATGCAGGAATAGCCGGTTCATAAGTGGTAAGGGGTATAGACACATCGTAACCACTCGTTGGCGGGAACGAACAAGACCAGTTAGCGCCGGTATTCCAGTCCGTTTCGTGGCCAGGGTTGCCGCCGATCCAGGTCATGGCTACAGGTGCTATGATCGTATCAATATTCAATGTCGCGTAACATGTATTGATGTGCACATTGTATAGTGTGTATGTGTGGGGTGAGGTGATAATGGGAGAAGCAACAGTAAAAGTACCACCACCATTGAGCACACCGTATGTTACCGAGCCCCCGTCAAATTTATATCCTATTGTATCGCCGGCCGGCCCTGAGAAGACAATATTAGTTGAGTTGTCGATGCAAGGCTGAATTGCAGAAGAAATTGATGCAGTAGGTGTTGCATACACAGTGATCGTTTGTAGGGAAATAGTATTACCACAACCATTTGTTTTGGTGTAAGAAATAGTCGGTGACCCTCCGCCTACGCCCGTTACTACCCCGGTAGTGGCATCTATAGTTGCCCAGGAGACATTACTGCTGCTCCATGTACCGCCTGCAGATGTGTCAGTGAGTGTAATAGTCGAGCCTGCACAAACAGTTGTAGGTCCGGCTATAGGGCCATTGACTGGCGTTGTGTTAATGGTAACAGATTTTGTAACTACATTAGTGTCGCAGGTACCAATTCGGGAGTAGGAAATGATTACTGAACCTCCTGCAACCCCGGTAACCACACCTGTAACCGAATCAATTCTTGCCAATGTGGTGTCGCTGCTTTTCCATTTGCCACTTGTTGCTGTATCGCTAAGAGTAATAGTGGCACCAACGCACACCGATGAAGAGCCTGTAATCGGACCGTTGGTTGTGTGAAAGGTAACATTTATGGGAAAAATAACAGTATTGGTATCGCATGTGCCAATTTTTCTATAAGAAATTGTATCAGTACCACCAGCTACGCCCGTTACAACACCGGTTGTAGCATCTACTGTAGCAATTGTGGGTTTGCTGCTTATCCACGTACCGCCTGTTGCGGTATCGCTAAGGGTAATGGTGTAACCAATACACACTGACGAGAGACCTGTTACAGGGCCATTGGTTGTGGAACCTAAAATAGTGATCCGTGCCGAAACAATACTTGTATCACCACCGTAGATCGTTCTGTAGTAAACAGTATCTGTACCGGCGCTTACACCCGTAATAGCGCCAGTAGTGGTATCAATTGTAGCTGAGGCATTGGACACATACCATTTACCCCCGGATATTGAGTCAGACAATGTCATAGTCGCTCCATGACAAAGAGTTGAGATACCTGTTATAGGTCCTATTTTAGGTAGTGGGTAATTTTTAAGTACAGAAAAAGTAGTTGAACCACCATCGCCGTCTATTACTTCAGGATATCCATCACCATCAAGGTCGCCTGCAGTTACCGTAGTTGGACTAGTACCAACAGGATAATCCTGCCTCGCTGCTAAAGAAGATGAATTTATCACGCCACTTGTAGCCGTATTTCTGAATATAGACAACGTGTTACTTGCGTGATTTGATAAAGCAATATCCAGTTTACCGTCGCCATTAATATCAGCAAGTACGATACCTGTTGCATTATTACTTGCCGACGCCGTTGAAAAATTAACGGCGGCACTGAATGAGGCTGAAGTCAGTGAACCTGCCGATGCAATATTCCTGAAGATAGAAATCGAATTTGAAACATTATTAGTAACTGCAAGATCGATCTTGCCATCACCATCCAGATCTCCCGCAGCAATATCTACCGGACCCGTCTGGGTTGTAATGACATCGGGTGTGTCGAACTGAATGCTACCTAAGGTAGAAATATTACGTGCAATTGTAACTGTATTTCCTGAATATCCTCCGTTATTTACTACTGCAAGATCGGGCTTACCATCACCATCCAGATCTGCATAACATAAACTAGATGGTGCAAAACCACAGTTAACACTGATGGCAGAGCCAAATGAAATACTTCCGGGAGTAGATGTACCAGGGAGAATGTATACAACCGAGCCTAAATATGTAGTCGCAGCAATATCGGCAACACCGTCACCATCAAAGTCGGTAATTACAGGCACAGTTTGCTGTATACCAATTATAAATGATTGTCTTGCAGCAAAAGATGGTGTAGACAATGTTGACGTACTTCTGAATACCACGATCGCAGTGTTGCTGATCAGCGCGCACACAATGTCCAGTTTACCGTCGCCATCAAGATCTGCAAGTTTCACATTATTAACTTTACCGCCGGCAGCTAGTCTGTTAGTAAATGTAAAGGTAGAGGCTGACAATGGCGTGCCGGCAGGAGAGCTGTTAATAAAGACCGACAAGGTTGAACTATCATAGTTGTTGACAACCAGATCAGGTCTCCCGTCGCCATCAATATCCCCAATTGCTGCACCATAAGGATGTAACGACGCTGCGCCGGATACCGAAGTGTATGCTATGCTGTTCTTAAAATTGATGGTATCATTTCTGAAATTGGTATTTGTAAAAACCGGTGTGAATGGAACCTGCTCATAGCCCAATAGGTTGTTCGATGTGTTAAGCACAGTTATCGGAGCAAATAAAGCACCTACAGGCACTCTCACAGTTAACGTTGTAGTGCCCAGGCCTGATAATACGGTCCCCTTAACTGCACCAAAATAAACAATGTTGTTCACAAACGTACTACTAAAACCTGTGCCGGTTATAGTAACGGTAGTGCCAGGTACGGCAGTATTCGGGCTAACACTGCTAATCGTGGGTGGATTAGAAATAATGATTGTTTTGCTTACAACGAACGTGCCACATGAGTTGGTTACAGTGTAATAAATAGTATCAGTCCCTATACTGATACCGTTCACAACTCCTGCAGAAACAGTAGCGTTGCTATTAGACGCACTCCAGGTACCACCCGTAGTTGTATCTGACAATGTAATGCTATGCGACGGCAATACGGCTCCCGGCCCGGTAATAGGCCCAAGCCCCTTTATGGAAAATGAAATGGAATTACTGAACGTGGTATCAGGAGACCCGTTAAACACTCTTATTTTATATGTGCCGGATGTATCTCCTGCCGGAATCACAGCGAGAATAGGTGACGTGCTACCCGAGCCTATTATATTTGCCGTTGTATCGCTGCTGAATGTACCCCCCTTCCATGAGATCTGCACTTTATATATACCTGTAAGCGGGCCTGTATGTGAAAAAGTGACAGACGTTGTATCTGATTGGTTACTATAAAAAGGACCTCCGCAAAGTGAAGCGGTAACAGTTTGTTTTGTTGGCACTACCTCACCCGATGCTAATTGGGTAGCTGTGTAGACATTGCCCACCGTGTCGGTAAATTGTATTTGCGCCAGTTGGCCTGCTGTCAATCCACCGGAAGCAGCACCAAAAAATAACTTTCCTGCAGTTCCTGATGCGCCCGGATGACCTTTCCAATGAGTTATGTTTAAAATAGTACTTCCTGTCCATGTAGCGGTATTACTTGCAGCAAACTTAATAGAGTTAACCACCGCAGTACCGAGATCTATTGTCGAGTTTGCAGTTAATGTCATTATGCCCAGATTAACTACAGCATTAGTAACACTTGTGCCGGTAGATGTCAATGCGCCACCGCTCATAACAACAGCAGCAGCACTGAAACCAACACCGGTGGTTGAGAATGGATTAAATCGCAATTCACCTGCATTAATGACCAACGTACCTGTAAAGCCTTGTGTTGTGCTTGTAAGTGTGAGCACTCCTGAACCCTTTTTTACGAGGACACCAGTACCTGCTGCTATACTACTTATCTGATTTGAGGTAGATCCCTGACCGAAAGTTGTGTTTGTCGACTGATTTAAGGTAAGCGTATCTCCGGTAGATATTGTCAGCGTGTTTGTAGCTGTTAATGTCGTGGTAAATACACTGCTAAGGCTGGATATTGTTTGATTGGTCGTAGTGGTAGGACTAAAAGTAAGAGTTGCATTTATAGCTTGTGTAGGTGCGAAGATGACAGGCGCATTCGGTATAACACCAGTCGTGGAAATGTTAACTCCTCCTGCTGCAATCGTAATTCCGTTAGTCAATGAATTTCCGGAACCGATTAAAGACAATATTCCTGAAGCATTAGTTCCAGTTTTCACTAGTGGGCCGGTACCACTAAGGTTGCCCGACAATGTCAATGTGCTTATTCCTGTAACAGATATGGTAGCGCCTGATGAGCAATTAATCGGTCCGGTCCATGTGTAGCTCGTTGCTGATTTTGTTTGTAATGCTCCACCATGAAGTGTTGCGGACGTACCGTTACCCGATCCATTTAAATGAAGGGTAACATTGCTGGTTGCATAGGTGGCGTTATTCGCACCATTCAGGTACAATTCACTCATCGGATTAATAGTAATATTATTACCCGTAGTATTTGCAATCGCAGTCGCAGTATCCAATGAAAGCAGACCACTATTAGTACTATCACTATTTCCTACCGTTATACCCGCAGAAAAACTATTAGCGGTTGCTCCTAATTTCAATACGCCACCTGCAGATCCAGAAATGCCATTCCAAGTGCCTCCACCTAAAAATGTAATAAGTCCTGTTCCTGAAATGTTGCTTGTGATATTTATAGTGTCACCTGGAGATGAGGATGAAGTGCCTCCGGAGCTAAGCAAAAATTTAGGCGTACTACCCAAACTGATCCCCATTGTCTGTGTGCCCGAACCTTGCTTGTTTTGCAAAATCAACGACTTGCCTCCGGAAATAGCTGTTGATTGATTGGCCAATACTACATTTGACTGGCCACTAATAGTAAGTCCGTTTAAAGTTAATGTTCCTCCGAATGTGGTTGAGCTGTTTCCAATTAGCAAGTTTACTCCGCGGCTACCTGCAATTTGTATAGCGCCAACATTCTGATTATGTGATCCACTCGTCAGGTCAATGCCTACACCGGTTGTGCCGCTTGTAGGGTTAGCACTAAATAATGCGATATCTGTACTCGATGGAACAACTGATGTACTCCAGTTTGCAGCCGTTAACCAAACCGAACCTCCGGCGACTTTAAAAGTATCTTGGCCGCTGGCGTCTTTTATAAAACTTAAATTAAATAATAATAATATTATTGTAAATAATAATATTTTAAGATGATTTGAGTTCAGTCGCAGCATGTCCAGTGGTGTTAGTTACTACAAATATACTAACACTTTCCTGCGAAAATGGACTAACATATTAAAATACGCTTATTTATTATGAATAATATTTAATGTTTAACAATTGAACAACTGTTCTATAACAAAATTATTTAGTATATTAATTATTTTTATTTTCTTAATTGTTTGTTCAACAAATTAAAACGTCAAACAGTTTTATTACCTATAATTTTTGAGCTTTCAGAAACGATGCATAAACAACACGTAAACAACTTTATATAATACAATTTATTTTACATATTAAAAGGGATGGCAACTTGCCATCCCTTTTAATGTTTCGTCAACATCAATTATTCTTTTATCAGTCTTTGAACCACCTTCTGGTCGCCCTGTGTAAGCTCTACCATGTAGATGCCGGATGCCAGGTTGCTCAGAGGTACGTTCACACTACCACTCTGCTGTAAGCCAAGTGATGTGTTGTAAACACTAAC
>Ga0164297_10000418_pt1 | contig 52636 bp, 32 predicted proteins | sample GEODES058metaG_FD_113539 | JGI IMG/M metagenome (GOLD analysis project Ga0164297, IMG submission 113539) | Dystrophic lake water microbial communities from Trout Bog Lake, Wisconsin, USA - GEODES058 metaG | ecosystem: Environmental > Aquatic > Freshwater > Lake | place: USA: Trout Bog Lake... | reverse complement strand
TATTAAGCACCAACATTGGAGTCCTCTCGAAATGGTGTCCGCCTGCATCGAGATTACTACTACAAGAGATATCGCAAGACAAATCCTTAGACATAGAAGCTTCAGTTTTCAAGAGTTCAGCCAGCGTTATGCTGACCCAACAAAGGATCTCAGCTTTGTACTTAGAGATGCTCGCAGACAAGATACCAAAAATAGACAGAACAGTATAGAGTTAGATCTTAATAACGATGCTGATCGATTCCTTGCAGCTGGTTGGGAAAATATACAGAATAGCCTAATTACTAAAGCTAGAGAAGCATACGAATGGGCTATTATTAATGGTATTGCTAAAGAACAAGCTCGTGCTGTATTGCCAGAAGGACTTATCGAAAGTCGTTTATATATGAATGGTACATTGCGCAGTTGGATTCATTTTATTGAATTGCGTAGCGCTAATGGTACACAAAAAGAGCATCAGGAAGTTGCAATCGCTTGTGCAAAAGTTATCGCTAATATCTTCCCAATGACTACAGATCTCATTTAAAATTTTCTACTGGATATTGTTCGGTATGCCAGTAGAATTCTCCTTTTAAGAATTCATCATCTAGTATTTGATTCATTTTATCTGAATCATTTCGATATGTTTCTCCCCACCATTTGCCTGCACTAGCACCACTTCTAGTATATTCGTTAATTCCAGCATGAGTTAATTCATGCAATCGATCTGCATCTGTAGTAGTGGCAGCTTCTCTAAAACTATCTCTCCACCAGTTTACTCTATCGTCTTCTGTGATTTTTTCTTTAGTCCGTGCTTTAAAAAAACTAGGATCAAATAGGTTTACATGTTCTTTGAATTGTGTTTCTAACCAATCGTAATCATTTATCTTAGATAATGCCTCTAAATCATTTTGATATGTTGTGCCATACCACTTGCCTGCACTAGCACCTGCTTTGCTGTATTCACCAAACGGTTCTTCTCCGCCGATATATAACCACGCATCTAATCTTGTTTCTGTTTCAGTATTAACTTGTCCTGCAATTAGCCGGCTAGACAGTTTAACACACTCTCTAAATGCACTACGCCATGTGCTTAACGGGTCTGTATTAAACTGTGTTACATTACTTAACTCAGGCATAACTTTAAATCGTTTACTGATACTTGTAGTCATATCTGGGTTGGTAAAATCCATATTCAATGTCAACTGTGTAGGCAATAACTTTACTGCACCATATCCGTATTCTAATCCGTTTACTGGATTTATGCTACGCCATACATGCACAATATCTTCTTCTTCAGGTAGCAGTTTTACATCAAACTTAAAACTAGGAAGTATCTTTGCATCAGCATCTACAACATAAAACATACTAGTTGTAACTTGTTTAGCAGCTTTCAAGTGTGCTTCTCGAATTCCTTTTACATCACTTACTCTTATAATTCTACGATAAGGAAACTGTGTAAGTAAATCAATATACTTACTAGTAGCCAAAGGTTCATTATAACTTATAAAAACAATATCGTACATTATCTTTTCCTAATTATTCTTGGGCTATTGTTAAACACAGTTTTAAAATATTTGCTAGATTCTTTACAAGGATCAAACAATTCTAAACCACATTCATGTTTCAGCGTTTCTCCTAACCCAGATATTTCATGCCGTAGCATATCGTTTGAAACTTTACTGTATGTTGTTTCCCATTGATCTGTTAGCCAATCAAAGTCACGAACATTTGCATAGTCCCAATCTGTACAGTTGGTTAAGTATGCACCTTCCCTAGCACCATATATGCTCCATAATCCATTCTCAACATCTGCACCAATATTGCACCAAGTTAATAACCGATGATAATTTTGCCACCATACAGTTTTAACATCTTTTACTCGAGCTCCTTGGTCTAAACTCATTTTAACACCTTCGCGGAATCCTGCTCTCCACGCTTGGAACGGACTAGCATTTGTAAAACTTTCACTATAATTTTCATTAAACTGATAGTACTTGTTATCAAAACAAAATTCAACCAGACCTTTTTTATCGTTAGGATCTGAATTTTCATGTGTGCGCATGTTATTAACAAATTTAGGTGTCCACATTTTCAAACCACCGTTACCATACATTAAATGATTAACGTGAACTTTACCACACCAGCTGAACACATAATCTTTAGTAACTTTTAATGCATCTAAATCAATTTCTACTTCTAAAAATGCAGGATCAATAATATTGTCACCGTCTACTGTAACAAAGTATTCAGTTTCACATTTAGCGGCACAGGCTTTGTGGGCTGCGTCCGATCCTTTAACTCCGTGTACTCGTTTAGCCCATGGTACTTTTGTCAACAAATCTGCGTAATTTTTCTCAGCGTTGGGTTCATCATAACTGAGAAAAATTATATCTTGTTCAATTACTTTAATATTGTTCACGTGTTCTCCAAACTTTTAATGCATATTTAATGCTGGCTAGATTTGTTGTTAAGGCTATTTCATTTATATTTTCTTCCCATTTTGTTTCATACGGAAAAATTAATTTATCTAAAACTATTTTTTTAAGTTCCATTTTGAATGTTCTAATTAAAAAATCTGGATCGTTTCCTAATGTAACAAATATTAATAAATCAGCTATTGGTAATTTATTTTCATAATATTTTTTTCTAAAGTCATCGGATGCAAGAAATAGCCATTGCTTGTTATATTCATCTCTGTGTATTTCTATTTCTGCATTGTCGGTATCTTTATTATCTATCCATTTCAACAAACGATTTTTAAAATTATGCTCTTCAATTACCCTTATAGGCACAAGCCCTGGAACTGGATTTCCATTTTCATCTATTACTGTACTTACACGGAAATCTAGAAATTTATCTAAACCTGTAACTAATCTATGATGTTGGTCATATGTTATTTCTACAGCTAATTCATATTTCTCATCTCTATGATTATTAGACGAAATAATTGTGCCATCCTGTAAATAGTGAACATAAAATTTTGGTTCTACGATAATTTGTTCATCTATTTGTTTTAATTTTTTACCTCGTCTGGACATGCGTTAACTCCTCTAATTTATTAACAATCTCATTTGTTAAAAAATCTTTTTCTACATAATGAAATAGTTTCGTCTGCCGCATATTACCTACAGTTAAATTGCCATTAAAATTACTTAAAACATTAGATTGCCAACTACCTCCATGAGGCAATTTCATGTGAACAAATTCCATAGGATTATTTACATCTAAAACTTCTTCATGAGCAGACATGATTTCTATCGTAATAGCAACTGCTAAATCCATGCTGATCCAATTTTGATAACTATTAGGAGCAAATTTAGTCCAACACCATTCCCAGTTGTTTGTTACAAACTCTAAAATTTTAAAAAATTCATAACTATATTCACTCTTTTTAAAGTAGTATAATGCACAGTAAGGACTGGTTAAATTATTGCTTATAAATGCTTGTCGATTAACAATATCTACTACAGGTTCCATTTTAAAATTACGGATTCGATTAGTAAATTTAATATTATAATTTTTACAGTAATTCCACCAGCCATTTATATCTTCTAATAATAACATATCAGTATCTAATACTATTGTTTCATCATATGGAGTGGCATAATAGACTTTCCAACGATTTTCTGTTTGGTATGGACCACTAGATTCTGAATAAACAAACGGTATAGGAATAATTTTATCAAATGCTGAGATATATTCTTCAGGTACTCGATCATTAGTAATTAATGAAATATTCGTAACAGAAGATTGTGATAATCGAATACTTAAAGCCAACGCATAAGCCTGTCTTATATAATCAACTGTAGAAGTATTCTGAGCAAAAACAACAAATCCTTTAGACACCAGAACCTCCATCGATGAACCTACCTAAACTAAATTTATTCATAACATGTATATCTAAACCTTTAGTTTTAGCGGCTATATATTCTCCTGGAAAGTCTTTCTTTTCTAATAAAAAAGAAAGTACATCATCTTTTACACTAACAAGTATATCAGTATCTTTTGTATAAATCATATTGCCTGGCAATTCTACCGCAAATGATCCGTTTGTTTTACCGTTCATAATATTAATTGCAATACTAAAAGCATAATCATTCCTATATAAACTAGTATCAATACCATACAATACTCTAAAATAATTCCAATTAAGTTTTATATAAGCAACTATATCAAAAAAACTTTGCATTAAAGGAGTTTTTTCAAATAAAAAAGCTGTTGCCCAATAAAATTTGACACTATAAGGATTAATTCTTTTAAACTCATCAGTATTTCGCCAACCAGCCAAATCCATGCTAGATGAATAGATTTGCAAATCATTGTCTTTCTTAAATGCCTGAGCAAGCATTGTGCTATTGATAATGTAATCACTATCAATTACTAAAGTGCGATAGTACGGACTAAGATCATATGCTTGATTTCTAGCATAATTTCTCCATTCTAAATCTTTGCCACTAAGAGCGCCATCGTTAAATCTGCGTTTTTGCACTAACGGATTATATTCAATTTCAATTATTTGATCAAAAGGATGATCAGTATGACTGCGTTCTAACCAACCTTTACTATCTGTAATCAAGCTCACAGGCAAATTTAAATGTCGTTGCGCTTGTCTAGCGGCAAATATAGCTAACTTAACATAATCAACTTGAGGATTATTTTGAGCAAAAATTACAATACCTTTAGCACTACTCATAGATTAACAATATCCACAACTTTTCTTTTTATTTTAATTTCATTATAACGATCAGCGTATTCAGCAGTTGCTGTATTGTATACTTCTACTATGTCTTTTAAAAATATTTTTAAATCTGTTATTAGAACAGGAAGATTATTATCATCTACAAGTACTATATTTTTTGTATTTTTTAAATCAACCAGTGTTTTAATAAAACTTATAAGTTCTGGACCAACTTTAAATGTTGCACCATCAACATAGTGTATTAACTGTTGATTGTATTCTTCTAAGATTATGCGTTTTTGATTTGATAGTGTAGCCATAAAGTTGGCTACTCCAAACGCTTTTTCAATTCTCTCATCCATAGATAAACTCCGTAATGTTGATAATACACTACTTTAATTATCTTGTCAAGGGAATTCTTTAAATATTTTCTGAGTTATATCAGAATAATGAATAAATCGCTTTGTTTATATCAAACAAAAGTGTAGGAAACTGTGGGAGGAGTTACTGATACATAAGTTCCAGATGCGTAATAACCCTGTACTAAACTTGTTAATGTGCCTTCTATATATTCATCAATTGCATAAGATGGATCGTGTCCTGATGAAGTCGAAAGATCCTTAAACTGTATGCTAAATGTAATGACATTTCCACCGCCATTTACACTAGCATAAATGTCATATTGATTTGGTGTGTAAGTAGAGCTGGTAGTTATTTTACTATAGATATTTTGTTGACTAGTTGTTAATTGATAATAACCCACATTACTCAAAATTGTCTGATTAGATCCACCTGGATTACTAGTAGTAGTATAATTATAATTGAATGTTATAGTACCTACTCCATTTAACAATGTATTCCAATCGCTGTTTTTTGAATAGCTACCATCCGGTGATCCGAATCCTGGATAACCTGGATAATTTATCAAACTTGCACTAAATGTAATATATCCCCCAGCATTAAAATAATATCTGGCAGAATTTTGACTTGAAAATGTTAAAGTAACGGTATGAGTTTTACTACTATTCCAAGGCGTGGTGTTTGTGCCTGTAGAAAGTACAACATAAGATGCATTACTACTTGTAGGCACAGCGTTTGCATTTGTTGTACATGCAGAACTAAGAGCTTGATATTTAATATAATCTGAATAATTTATAGATCCGCCGACAGGAACCACCGAAGGAATACTTAAACTGCCTGGGGAATTTTGATGTGTGTAAGCAGCAACTAAATCACTACGTAAATTATTCCATTGTGTTGCTGTAATTTTAGGATTGCCACTAATAGAGCTGCTACTTAGTGATTGTCCGTAACCAAATGTACCCGAGCCTGTACCAAGAACATTGGCAATTGCTGTCTGTACTGCATTGTAATCCGATGCTAATATTTTTGATCCGACACTTGCCATTATTGACCTTATTAGGAAATTATAGGATTGGCATTATTCACAGATGGAGGAGTAACACTTACATAAGATCCTGTAGCATAATATCCTTGTACAAGACTAGTTAATGTACCTTCTACATTCCAATCATTAGAATAAGGATTTCCTGGATGTGCTGTTGATAAATCTTGGAATTGAATTGTAAATGTCAAAACCGAACCAGTGCTATCTATTTGAGCGTATATATCATACTGATTCGGCGTATATGTCGAACTTGAAGTTATTTTTCTGTAAATGTTCTGTTGACTAGTTGTTAATTGATAATAACCCACATTACTCAAAATTGTCTGATTAGATCCACCTGGATTACTAGAAATAGTGTGACCATAATTAAAAGTTATAACTCCTAAATTAGTCAGCAATGTGTTCCAATCACTATTTTTTGAATAACTAGTATCTGCACTTCCGTAGCCTGGAAAGCCTGGATAATCAATTAAACTTGCTTGAAATGTTACAGTTCCACCGGCATTGAAATAATATCTAGCTTGTGCAGAATTTGTAAAAGTTAAAACTACAGTATGGGACACTGATCCGTTCCAAACTGTAGTTCTAGATCCAGTTGAAAAAGTTGCAGTAGATGCTTGCCCGGCAGGAGGTGTAACTAACGCATTCGCAGTGCAGGCATTACTGATGGCTAGATATTTTGCATAATCAGAATAAGTAACTTCTTGCCTTACTACTGGCGATGAAGGAATACTTAAACTGCCTGGAGAATTTTGATGTGTATATGCTGAAATTAGATCGCGTCTAAGATTTAACCATTGTGTAGCAGTAATATTTGGAGTACCAATAATTTGTGTACTATATATAGTCTGGCCGTATCCAAACGAACCCGACCCTGTACCTAATACAGTAGCAATTGCAGATTGTATTATGTTGTAGTCATTTGCATAAATTTTCGAACCTTGACTTGCCATTGGTAACCTTTAATGAACTTTATTTATTATAGTATTACACACTCTACAAGAGTTTCAGTAGAATTAGTACAATTTTCAAGAGCCATGGCAAAGCAAATTGGTGCTGTATCACCATTGCCAAACATTACATTCATACTGGCCGCTTGTCCGCTTCCGTAAGGAGCTATCATGTCACCTTGACTACAACCTCCTATAATTTTAACAGGAACTCGACCTTTCAAAGCTACAAATACACCACCGGCTAATCCTTCGTTCATCTTAAATGCTGGATTGGTACTAATTGCTCCAATAGCTTTATCACCGTACCCTGCTGGACGAATTTCTGCTGAACCTCCTATAGTAACAACAGTACCTGGGCTAAATTCTCCGCACTCGGGAGATGGTAAATATTTTTCTGCCAAGTCAGCATATTGCGCACTAGTAGCTGTTCCATAAAAGGTATTAGCATAAATGTTAGAATTACTATCCCTAGCTGCTATAGTTGTTGCAGAACTAGCTGTAGTTGCACTAACATAAGTACCACCTAGATTCACATAATTTGCATTAGTCGCTGTACCAACAAAATTGGTTGCGTAAACATTATTCCAAACATAACTGCTGTTACCTAAATTACTTGTTAAAGTAACTCCTGGTAAAACATCAGTACCTTTTAATGTTAAAGGATATTTTGATTGCGAAGCTACTGTGGTTTTAAATATAACAGTATCATTATAAGAATTATAAAATGTAGGATACGCTGTTACAGGATCGTTAAAGACTTGTAATTTTACTGGGCTACCAACTGTATATCCTGTATCAGCAAAATTTGGTGTTCCGCTAAATGTAGGATTTGAAGCTAATAAGTAGTTAGATGCTAATTGTCCACCGAGTCTATCAGAATTAGTAGCTGTGCCCCAAAATCTATAATTAACAGAATTTTCTGTTACTCCGTTGTCAGCATTTTTTGTATAAGCTAATGTTACACCTTGATGTATTTTATCAAATCCAGTAATAGCATTAATACTAGGATCTAAAGTAAACGCACTGTCTGCACTGATAATAAAAATTGTCTGGCCGTTATCAACCGCTTGGATAATTGCATGCGTTGCTCCATTTTCAAGATCAGTAACACTGATAGATTGCATCTGTGTAATGCCTTGTCCAGCAACTCCTTGCGGTCCAATCAACTGAAAAGTCGATCCTGTGTATGCAAATAATTGATTAGTGCTAGTATTGAACCAAAAATCACCTTGAGTAAGTCCGCTAGGCTGAGATGCACCTATTTCGGCTCCACCGGTTGTTCGGAAACTACTACCGTCCCAGAATTTTAACTTGCTTGTACCGCTATCAAACCAAATTTGTCCTTTTAAAGGATTCGGGGGTTGCGTTGTATTTGCAAAATTTTCTAATAGCCATACAAAATTATCGTTTTGTGACTGCCCGTATCCAGCGTAATTCTTACCAATTAAGGTAAGGTCTGTAGACGTATCAACAGTACCGTCTGCAACTGTAGTTAATAGTGTACCATTGTAGTGATTAATCGTATATGACATCTCGCTCGTTCCTTATTCCTAGTATTTATGCTATTTTAACTTATAAATTAGTTTGATAAGTCCATACTCCGCTTATTAATTGGTATTGTTTTATAGTACTATCGCTGCATTGGACTCTAAGATAGGTGTTATTTTGATGCTCCAATACTGGAAATATCTTATTCAACAAGTTTGCAGCGATTTGATCTGTGGTTAACCCTGTAGTTACTAGGCTTAGACCTAGATTTATACTAGAAACTGCCGTATCTACATAAGTTTTGTTGGCGCCATCGGTGTCGCCTGTAGGAGTTGCAACATGAGTAATTCGACTGCTACTGACATCTACTGTTCCGGTTCCTTTTGGCAATAGATATATTGTTCCACTTCCTGAAGATGAATTTACATAAGAAATTGTACTGTTTGCAGTATTTAAATATGCTGCTTGTAATGAAGTCAATGCACCAATACTAGTTAAACCTGGAGCTGATGTTATTACAGATCCTAAAGAAGTACTGCTTAATACACTGGTTCCATTAATGTAATAACCTACACTAGCATTAGAACTGCATAGATTAATAAAATCTGATATGTTCCAATATCCTGAATTTGTCGAAGTACTAGAACTAGCTGTTGATAACCAATCAATAAACTTGTTAGTTGTACCTAAAAGTGTAATACCCCCACCGCTGGCTGTTGTATCAGTAGGCACTGATGTTGTACCTAAATTAATATTTTTATCAGCTATATTAACTGTTGTACTGTTTATAGTATCAGTACTACCTTGTACGGTTAAATTGCCTCGTATAATTGTATTACCATTTACATCTAATGTGGCGCCGGGACTAGATGTGTTAATTCCTAAATATTGATTTTGTGCATTTATGAACAAACTCGGAACTAACGAACCGTTACTATCTAAATTAATGCTAAAATTTAAATTTGAAGTATTGGAATTAATTTGAAAAATATTACTAGATGAATTAATGTTAAAAGCAATATTAGATCCAGTACCTAAAATTAAAGGATTATTATTTTGTATATTAATTTGTCCGGAAGTTGTAGAATTTTCTACAGATGATAAAAAATTGGATGCTGTTTTTAAACTGCCATCGGACGCTACTAGAGATTGTGCTTGAGAAACTACTGTATCGAACACTATCCCAGGATAACTACCCACGTTAAATCCTATGTTTATTTTACTACTGCTAGCTGTTATAGTCGTGGATAAAACTGTTGCAGAATTGCTTACTGTATAAGTACCTGTACTACCAGTAAGGCCTGTAAGTTGACCTGTAATAATTGTACCCGGAGTCACTCCAATACCTGAAATGGTTTGTCCGACATTTAAACTTCCGCTTGCAATAGCTGTTACAGTTAGTACATTTAAAGTTTGACTAGCCGTAAATTGAGCTGAACTAGTGAATCCCGGAATAGACGATGCTGGAGTAAAAGTATCCTTACTAAAAATACCAATAACAGTTCTTGCTACATATAAAACAACTACTGTATGGTTAACTCCAGCTGTGTCTATAATACTTTCAACATTAAATCCACTAACTCCTTGTTGACTAGTATACAACGGGCCTGCCAATATAGTATCTAGTCCATCATTGAAGTAAAGCTGTCCTGTAGAATTGTTTATCCAAAGATCGCCAGACCCGATACTACTAGGCACTGTTGATGATACTATGGTTCCACTAGTTGTAGTAAAACTACTACCATTGTATACCTTGAGTATATTTTCACTAGTGTCGTACCATAATTGTCCAATTATAGGATAATTTGGTTGGCTCGTATTTGCAAAATTTTCTAAAATACGAACAAAGTTATCATTTAAAAAAGCTCCATAGTTAGTGGAATTTTTTCCAATTAATGTAAGATCTGTTGATGTCTGATCGATTGATCCGTCATTAACCGTTGTTAAAGTAGTTCCATCAGTAAGTGTAATAGTATAACTCATTATATGTTACCAGTAAAAATTATGTAATTTATAGTTTGATAAGGATTCATTACATTAATAGCTACCCCAGTAGCCCCAGTGACTGGTCCACTATTTGGAAATCCTGATCCTGTACTACCTTCAGAGATTCCATAACCGTCAATGGCTTGTCCATCAATAGCGCTTCCTGGAGGACTAACTACATAATATTGTGTTCCTTGAGCACTTTGCAAATTATGTGTATGAGCTGGCAAATTTTGAGACAACAGCACCACTGAACCTGTGGCAGAAGTATTACCGCCTCCTATTATATCAGCCGATACATCATTCACACGATGTGCCGCTGTACTAGGATTGCCATTTAAATCTTGTGTTGTACTTACTAAAGCTCCGCTGCTTGTAGGAACTGTTAGGTTATTATTCATATTATCTGCTCCTAGAGGGAATCTCCCTCTTAGATCAGGCAATCCAAATGTGCCAACACCTTGCAAAGATCCTACTGGTTTATATGAATAACCAATAACATTAAACAATTCAGTATAAGTGCCAATTAATATTTCAGATCCATCACATAACAAATATCCAGTTGGAACATTTATTCCAGCAAAAGGAAATATTGCGCCAACTGGTACTACCGCAATATGGTTAGTAAATACTTGTTTTGTCATGCTTACTAGACCTGAACCTGATTGATATACCAATAATTGATCGGATGATGTGGAATCAGTTGCAGATGGTTTGAGCGTAATAAAATTTGAACTAATGCTAGTAGTAAAAATAGCTGTTCCAGTACTAGATTGTCCATTGAAACTAACAGCATTACTAGTGACATCTCCTGTAATACTGAATACTGTGGGACTTGTCAACGATGCAGCCGACCCGCTTGCACTACCTTCTAAAATACCTGTGAATGTTCCTGAAAAATTTCCTGAAAAATTAGTTCCATATATATTTCTAAAAGGTCGAGTACTTGTTCCGATATCATACAATCCATTAGTGACTAAAGGTATTCCTAATGTTGAAGATTCAGTACTGTCTAAGGAATAGTTTGGTAATATTACCGCAGCAGCACTAGGATTAAAATTTTCATCTAAATAATTTAAAAAATATTGTCCATAACTTGTTACATCATCAGCAAACACTGATTTTTTGCCTACTGCCAGGCCTCCTTGAGTAACAATACTTCCAGTAGCTGTTGTAAAAAGAGTGCCTGAGGTATACGAAGCATCGGTTGTTCCATTAACATTAATACCAGTTAATGCAGTAATTGTACCAGAAACATCTAATTCAGATTGAGGAGATACATTGTTTGTACCAATTCCTACCCGACCCCGTGGATCTAAAAATGCTATTGTGTTCAATACTCCACTAGTATTTGTCAATTTAAGACTTAGGCTACTTCCGCTATTAGAAGAATACAAGGCTGGTGACCCATTGACAACTCCAAGGGTTAGGCCTAAATTTGATCCGATATTCAATCCACTGTCTGCTCTAATATTAAAGGTATAATTAGTTGTACTAGCTGTATCAGATCGCAAAAAGTTACTAGCACTAATAGCTGTATTATTAACTAATAAATTATCTGCTGAACTTGCAGTTCCATAAAGTCTAGTAGGAAACGGATTTGAAGTTGAATTGTATGTAGCATCAACAGAACTTAAATTAATGCCTTCATACACAATACTAAATCCCACAGTAAAAGATTTAGGTATAAATTTTTCTTTACTAATTATAGCTATTCTAGAATTGTTAGCATACATAGATATAACATTATGAGTAATGTTATTTGTATCAACAATTGCTTCGACTATTGGACCTGTTTGTGTTCCTGAACTATATTGCGGACCAACTAATGTCCAGTTACTACCCGTAAACAGATATAATTGATTTGTTACTGTATTAGCCCACAAATCACCAGCTATACTATTTGCTACAGCAGGAGCAGTTCCGCTTTTTTTCAAACTGCCAGCTGTTGTCCAGTTTGTACTGTCATATACTTTTAAAATATTTGTACTTGTGTCATACCATAATTGGCCTTGAACAGGATTAATTGGGCTAGTGGGTGCTGCAAAATTTTCTAATAAATGTAAAAGATCTTCTGCCAAGGGTTCTGCATAGTTTGGATATGCTTGCCCAACGAATTTTAAACTTGTAGAGTTATCGATTGTTCCATCAGCGACTGTGATAGGTACTTTATTTGGATTTGTTGTATCAGTAAACGGAATAGAATATGGCATTTGCTACTCCTTATACCGACACTAGGCCAGTCAAACTTTGAATTCGAACAGTATAATCTATTTGTATTAGTCTATTCAAACTTTTTAAAACAGGATGGAATATAACATGTGTTAACAACAAACTTTCTCCAGTTGTACTATAACTTTTTAAACCTAATTCATCAAAAGTAAATGTGCTATTTGTGCTAGATGTTGTATCAAATGCTGTTTGGCCACCTGGCTCGCCGTAATCTAGTAAACAAGTAACAAATACATCACTATAATTTGTACCTGTAGTATGCCTAGTTTCTGTAAAATTTCTAGTAGGATCAGTATTTGTACTGCTTGCACCGTCTACAACTTTAGCGTAAGTTTGATTATATAGACTTGCATTACTACCTGTGCTGTTTGGAGTTAGATATGTGATAATACCAGTGGGATCAATAGCTGTTCCGCCATTTCCAAAAGCCATCTGATAGATAAATCCTCCAGTGGTGTTATTAGATAAGGACTGCGCCAAAGCAATACTGATATTTTCGTAGTGAATTGCATTGCGTTTGTTGATATAAATTTCCTGTGAAACAGGGTCATATATTTTAATATGCCCTTCTATATGAATTCCTGTTTGATCTGTGGTCTGCATAATTAACTCTCTTTATCTAATATTTATCAATGTATAAAATGTACTAGTTTAATCCGTTCCAGATGATTTTTTGTAAGTTGAATACCATATACCAGTAGTAGCTTTAATAAATGATGCAACTTTACTATCATCGTTTAATATATTTAGATTACCGCCTGGATTTTTACCATCCCATGCGGTTCCTGTACGTTTGATTACAGTAACCTGTGTTCCTATATCTAACAAATTAGTTAATCTAATTTGTTTACCAACGCCGTCAACGGCAAAATCTGCGTCAAATCGTACATCTCCTGCCGGACTGTAAGGTGCTTTATTTACATTAAACACGCTGTAAGGTCTTTTTTGTAATCTAATGTTTCCTATAAAAAATGACCAGTTAGTTGCATCATCCAAAAATGTATCACTACTGGTATGATCAGTAATACATCTGTAGGTATAACTGCCAACATTTACAATAATTCCAACAGTATAACTGGTGTTTTTTTGCCAGATAGCAACATCATTATAACCACCTACAAAAACTTCTATCTGATCCGACTGTCCGTACCCTACAGGAATTGAAGTAGGATACAACTTCCAATATACACTATTGTTAGGACTATAATCTGTTAATTGAGATCTATTAGATATACTTAAAATAGCAATTTGACAAGAATAATAATGGTCATTATAAACTACAACATCATCTACGCTGTAAGTAGAAGAAATTTCATAAGCACCTTTATAAGAGAATCCAAAATCACTAAACCATGATAAGATTCCTGTAGGATCTGCAATTGAGCCTACAACAGGAATAAAGTTTAAATTAACAATATCGGAACCATTGGATACTAATGTAGTAGTTTGTATATTATCTGAATAAGGAATAGTTTCGCTTGAACCAATGTCTTGAACAAATGTTCCTGCATAATTCACATCTGTTATTCCAGTTCCCATTGTACCTCTGCGTAATCTGCTCAAGATATTTCCGGTTTTAACAAAATATTCTATTCTTTCTCCTCTAATTTCTATTACACCCGGTTTAACCCCTGGCGTTTGAAAATTAGATCCGTTTGTTAATGTTATTGTAGTATCGTTCCAGTGTAAATCAGCTGCCAGCGTAGTTTGTTTATCTAAACTTAATCGAGTATAAGTTGTTTTATTAAAAATATCTTTAAATTGCATATAGGCAATACCAGATCTAAGCACATTATCGCCAAATGTTATCAATGTAATTTTATCATTTAATGAAGGAATTACAGTTAACTGTATGCTCATGCGATCAGTAAGTAAAATATAATCTACACCCGGAACTAATAATGTGGAATTTTTTATTACCCAAATATAATTTTCATTTATTACAGTTCTATCTAATGTTACTCTTCCACCTTTAATAGAGTTATAATAGTAGTATTCAACCGATCCTTGAACTAAATTAGTTGATGTAGTTACTGTTATTTCAGTTCTTTGAATGTCTAAGGTGTCTTGTCTATAAGAACTTGTTACTTCAACAACATCGGTGTTTGAATAAGAATTAGTAAATGTTATCTGTTTTGTAGTTGGATTATAGAAATATTCTGCATTTGTTTTGATACTTATAATTAACAATTTACCAATGTAATTGTCATACGCAATTTTTGTAATAGTGATTGTTATTCCACTAAGATCTAAACTATAGTCTGTTCCTTCTACTAGTACATTGCTATCAACTATTACTACAACATCATTTGCCGAGATAGTATAAGGTTCGACTCTATCGTTATCAATTGTATAGACTAAATTATTATTCTCAATTGTATAATAGATATTAACTGGTGCATGTAGGATTTGTTGATTAGCTCTAACGATCATATTTGATTCATTAGGTAATGTTACTCCAATTGGATTTTGTAAAGTATAGCTTAATCCTCCATTTGTTGCCACAATTTCTGAATTAGTTATTGAAAATGTCTGTTCAGCACCAGATACAATAATATAATTTATTAAGGTACCTGATGATAATGGGGTAGGAAATCTTATACCAATAACATTATCTGCTGAATAAGTATTATCTGTTTTGAAAAATACTGGATTTGCCACTATACCATTTACATATACTAGAGGTGTAAAACTGTCTAACCAAGGCGCCTTCGTAATAAATTCATTAGTTATGTTATCTCCAATAAAATAATCAACATCTAAAATATTAGATCCAGAAAATCCAATCACAAATATACTTAAAATTTGATTTTGAGAAGGAGTTGTAGAAAGTTGTAATAAATTATTTGTATAATCAATATTAAAATCTACATTGATAGTTTTAAAAGACGATCCTAATTTTACAATGATTGATCCTGAACTACTAGGTGTTGTAATCAATTTAAATGAATTATTTACTCCGTCCGTGATGTAATTATCTACACGAATATTAGCAGAACCAGCATTAGGTTTATCATAAACTTTAATAGCTAACGCATCAATCACTTGTCCTGGAACAACTTCTTCTAATGCTGGACTACTAGTTTCTGTTACAAATCCATCACCGTCTAATACAATATCATCAGCTGATATGCCTTGTGCCGTAGTATAAACAAGATTACCTCCATCAATGTCTGTATCATAGTTTGTTGGGGTTAATGTTCCATCACTAGTACTTTGTCTCAATATAAATTCATCATTGCTATTCACAGTAAATGAATTTGGAATATTAATCGTATATTTTGTAGTGCCGTCGGCAGCTGTAGTCGTTGTTACAACTGGAGATGTAGTAGTTCCTATTATAGGAGTCAACATTACAGCATTTGAATTTGTTGGAGAAATTTCTGTAATAAGATCAAAATCTCCAGCATCTATTCTAACAGGATCGAATTTTCCACTAATATTAATGTTACTTCCAGCCAATACAGGATTAGCTAGCAGAATAATACCATTATTAAAAGTCTGTACTTCAACTGGATTTGACAAAGTTCTAGTAAATGTGATACTTGTTGAATTTGGAATAGTTTTGTACAAAATTCTGCTTAAACTAACAGTTGTAGAATTTATTATACTAATTACAGTCGTATTGTAGCTGAATGCAGAAAAACTATTGCATGTAACAATATCTCCTGTTTTTAAATTTGCAGTATTTGATACAGTAAGATTTGACGATCCAGCAGCATTTGTGATAAATTCTATTGTTTCATTTATTGTAGGTATACTATCAGGAGCCTTGTTTATATACACTAGATAATTTACCGTACTTCCAATAGTCGAAGTTGACACTCCGGTTACAGATTGCGTGGAAAAACCAGTGCCTACTAACCCTGTTCCGATATTAATTCCTACATTAGTTGTCACAGTTAAAGTAGTTCCTAGAACATAAAAAGAATATGTGCCTAAAGGATTAGCAGTAAGATTATTTGACAACACAACCGTTGTATCTAATAAACTTATTACTGTGGTATTTGTAGGAACGCCAACTCCTGATACAAATTGACCAATTACTACATTAGTAATATCAGCAAATATTATTGAAGATTGTCCTGTAACACCGCCCGTTGCCGTAATAGCAGCTTGAACCACTGTAGAATAATCTAATAAAGTTGTAGAAACTGTCGATGAACTAGCAGAAGACAGTGTTGTTGACACAGTTACTGTATATTGATTAACGTAAATACTTGCAGGCCAACTTAATGTAGACCCATCTGATTCGTAAGAAATATTGTAATTAGAAACATAATAAATGTTAATCTCAGTTCCTGGCACTGGAGAATAAGGCAATGTAAAACTATGGTTACCGGCATGGACTTGAACTATATAATCAGTATATGTTTCATCAAACGAGCTCCATGTATCTGTCATATAAGGTAAAACATTCCACCCACCGCCCGGAGTAAATCCTAAATTGCCTACAACATTTCCTCCGTAATCTACTCCCGACATTAATTGATTAAATTGTTTCCCTATCATACCATTAACAGGATTATAATAAAATTCAATCCTATCAGTAGCATTTAAAATAGAAATATCTTTATTATAATTTACCACAATGTTTGAATTAGCAACTGGCGCTGTTGTAAAAGTTATTGTTCCCGAATACTGAGTGTATCCCGAAGTAGTCGATTTAGCCACAGCAAAAGTATAGTTTTCTCGTAGTACTAGAATATTATCAATGTATACAGTAGAATTTCCTACTTTAATATCAGGAGCCCAGGATAACGGAAATTGCAATCTTGATCCCGATCCAGTAAATGTTTCAGTTACCGATGTATCTATAATATAATTTGTTGGTGAAATTCTATCAAATTTTAATTCCAATGAATTAGATCTAATAACCCCATCGCCTATAATAGCAACCAATGTTGCAACTTTTCCCGAAGATGATAATCCGCCTGACAAATATACTGTTGGTGCAACCAGATATCCGCTTCCAAAATTAGTTATAATAATGCGAGTTATTATACCATTGGTAAAGAAAGCGTTGGCGGTAGCCTGTATCGGATTAGGCCCTGTGGGCGAACCAATGATCACCTGCGGTGTATTAATATAACCAGAGCCTCCATCAGCAATTACTATCTCAGTTATCTTATATCCTGTATTGTCTAACCAAAACTTCCAAGGATAAGTTTGTATTTCTGATTGATCTGCTGTTATAGATCCGTTAACTAAGGCGGTGTTTATAATCGATGATGAATTATTTTGAATTATTGGAGGTAAATCAAAATCTGTAACACTTGTATATGTTGGGTCAACACTGGTATATTGACTTATATACTCTCTTATTTTTGTCCTGTAAGGTTTGACTTCAGCAATGTAATCTTGAAAATTACTTAAATTATCTATAGGATAGTATACAGGTTGGTTTAAAGATCCTACATTATGAGTTGCCCTTACAAAACTAGTCTTAAAAACCCAATCTAAATATAATTGTTCACTATGTGCATATCTTATACTGCTCAAAAATAAATCTAAATAACTTTGTTTAAGATCGACTCCAATAAAAATATTATTTTTCAATGCGTTTAAAATAATCCGTAACTCAGTACTAGCTTTAACATCAAAAGCACCATTATCAAAAGTACTAGCATCATAACCAACAGCAGTAAAATCTGTTTGATATAAATTACGATTTAATTGAATTGTACCATTTTGAATACCGACCACTGAATAACTTTGTGTCCAATCAGAACTGCTACTATCAGCAAATTTTTCTATTAAAATCCATCCTCCGGCATTTACTTTAAATATTTTTACCAATTGGCCAATATTAACTTGTAAAGAATTCAAATTAAAAAATGTTTGTATTAAAAAATCAGCTGCGCTGAATTGATTATACCCTGGAGCATACCAATCAACATAACTCCAATAGTTTCTAACATCATAAGATTGAGTTAAAGTTCTGGACCATATGACATTAACAGGATCATATGAATATATACTCCAATTACCATTTGCCTGACTGTCATTATGTACTAAAACAGAATAACTTCTTACAACACAAGTTGTTGTGTTGGGATCATAGCCTTCACCTGCCGTTAAAATAGTCGCATCGATAATACTTCCTGAAGAATTTATTATTGCTCGAGCTGATGCTCCTTTACCTGTACCTATAATTTCAATATAAGGAGCAATTAGATACCCTCTACCAATACTTAATATTTTAATTTTTGTTAATCGGCCATTGGTTATTACAGGACTCACTTTAGGAGTTTGAAATAGATTTATATTTGCATAAGGTAATTCGGTGTCAGTATCTAACACTGTATCATACAACGCAGATATGGTTGTTGGCTCTTTATCATATGATTCTAAACTACTGATATCATAATTATCTACTATCTGATTTGCTAACAAATCTCTATTTGCTTTTTCAACAAACTCTTTTAACGCTTCTACACGATTAATAAACATACCTTGTCGTGGACGGTTTTCAATACCGTAACGTAATTTAGGCGGCAAAGATGTGTCAGGAACTGATCGACCAAGCGCATCTACTCCGCATAAGCTATCGATCCATTTTTGTTCTATTTCACGAGGTAAATCAACAATGGCATCATTACTAATTAATTTCCACTGAGTATGAATATTTTGTTCTATATTATCTATTTTCCAATATTCAACAGATAAAACAACGTCAGAAGATTTTAAATAAGTTGCTACATTTGCTAAACTAAAAGAATTAGTGCTTGTTAATACCAAATAAGTATAACCCTGATTACGAGGGCTGGCTATTAAATTTGACACCGTCTGCGCTGGAATATGTCTTCCTTCTAGATTAGGAGTCAGAGTTTTATTTTTTACCCAATAGTAATAAGTATTTTTAAACACTTTAGCTGTGGTGTCGTACCGTTGTCTAATGCTGTAGGCACTATTACCATATAATGTTGTACCACTAATTCCTTGTGCAAGTCCTGGAATTGTATCAGCTAACGCATCCCATGCGGAAGGTAAAAGTGTACTAGCGACCCATTCATAAATATCAATGCTTGCTCCTGGTGCAAGCATATTCCACATGTTATTTCTGTAAGCTGCATCTGCAAAATAAGGATCATAAAATTTAGCTGTCCTTAAATCCCACCATAATTGCCCTACTTGAAGAGTAGACCAAAATGTTCCATTATCAGTATTAACAGTATTAATTAAACTGTAAGAATAAGTTGCTGGATCATAAAAAGATTTATATTTAATTTCTTCGTCTGCTGTTCCTGCAATCTTTCCTTGGATAGGATCAATTATATCTAAATAGGTTAATAATTCGCCAGTCGATTTATTATATAAAAATGCTTTTTTTAATTTTTTAATATCTACTTGCGATACTTGTGTTCGATAAATTGTCCAGCTTAATAAATTGGGGGATTTTGTATAGGTATACAACTGACCAGTTAATGAGCTACTACCGCTATAGTATGGAGATCCTACAAATATATTGTTAGGCCCAACTGCCATTCCCATTCCATAACCATCTTGTGTTTGTTCTATATTGTTTAGTGTTTCACTAAACACCCATTGAGTATTATAATTGTCATAAATGTCAATTCTACCTCCGTTTATATCAGTAGAAGTAAACAGTGTAGATCGTTCATCAAAAGTTGTTTGATCTAAATCTATAGTAGTTTGTATCGATGTAGTGCCAGTCTGGCTGTAAATTACCAGCGTATTACTGTCATTCATAAATGACAACTTATCACCAAAATTTGAATTAACTATAGGTTCAGTTATAGTTTGATAGCTAGTGTATTCAGAATTTAAATCATTGTATTGATATATCACTACTTGTGAAATATTAGTAACTTGTTGACTCACTAAACCAAGATTAGATATGCTAAAACTACTAATAGCAATAAAAGTACCTGAATCTGAAACCGTTATACTATTCTCAAATGAACTGTTAGCTACTGGAATAATACTATTAACTGTTAGTCCCGAACCTTCATTTTTATAAACATATACGCTGTTAGTTAACAAAGTTGGATTATTGTTAGAAGATGTTAGTAGTGTGTTTCCATCATAACTAACAACTAGTTGTTTTCCAAAATAACTGTTAGGCGACAAACTAGGGTTAGTAATTAATGAGCTATATCTCCAATTTGTAGTAGAAAACATCAGTAAACCATTTGGAGTAGAATCAGGAGTTCCTGATAAAATTATTGTTCCTGCACTAGCAACTGATCTTACATTGAATTGTAATAATGGATTGGTGATCGTTCCGCTAGTTGCTGAAGCTATTATAGTACTATTGTAATATGTTACTGATGTAGTAGTACCTGCAACCACTTCATAAGTTCCATTATATCCAGACACAGATATACCTGAAACTGTAATAGTCGATCCCGAAGCAAAAGGAGTGCTAGGTAATTCTGCAAATGTTAAGGTAACTAGTCCTTCTCCTGGACTTGCATAATTAACTCCAGTTATTTCTACATTTAAAAATATTGTAGATATTGTTGAAACAGCATCTTTAGCTGATGCAATTAATGCGTAATTAATATTTGATTGAATAGTACCGGTATTATCTGTAGCTGATGTAGTTGTAGTGTTGGCGTATGTTATATGCGTATTGCTTACTGATACAACTGTGTAATTACCGTTATAACCAGCTTCAGATACATTTGTTACAGTAATTGTATCTTGAGGTAAAATAGGTAAATTAGGAATTTTATCAAAGTTTAAAGTAACATACCCTACACTTGGGCTACTAGGAACAACCGAAGTTATATTGATAATAATTGGATTTACACCTACTGAATAAATGTAAGTGTTTGCTAAAACATTTGTACCATTTACTACTAGTCCTGGAGTAATACTTAATAAACTAACAGGTAATCCTTGAGAATTTACTATATAGTTAGGAGTATTTGTAGCAGTTTGAAAAGTTACTTTTGTAAGCACAGATGCAACGGGTTGATTTTTTGTAAATCCTGTACCTGCGACAGTCATCCCGCTGACAATGCCAGCTGTAGAACTGACATTTAAAACTGTTCCTGAACTGCCAACACTATCATAATAAGTTGTAACAGGAGTACTAGAAGTATAACTTAAAGAATAAATTTTTCCTTGAGAGCTATTATAACCAATAGCTCCAATATATAAATTATTATTGCTATCAAAGGCTAAACTAGATCCAAATAATTCTGTTACAGCTGCAGAGATTCCGACAGACGGACTGAGAATGGTGTCAACTAAATTATAAGTATTATTCGCATCTTTTTGGTATAATGTTATAACACCAGAGGCAGCAATATTTGTTCCTGTTTGGGTTACTGATAGATAAGGAATTTGTATCCAATAGGCAGAATTTATATCAGGATAAGCAGCCGTTGGAACATTTAATATCGCTGAATAGAAATTATTTTCATAATAAACTACTTGATTAATCAAATAGGCAGTCAAAGGTGAATAAACTCCTACATAATTTGTAGATGCATATCCCACTCCCGGGGAGCCTGCTGCAAGCCAAGTGCCATCTGGACTAATGGCCAATACTGTTGATATAGTGTTTACTGCATTTGCAGAACTCTTGGCTATAAATGGAACTGGTATTAGTTGTCTTTGAATCCAATCGACCGATGATCCTACTTTATCATATGTTATGATTTGCCCAGTTGACATGCCTGTAGCCGCTATATTATACTTACTGCCGGTAGCTATAACTTTCCCGTATAGTAAATAATCAGTTTTTAAAGGATTGTTTTGTACTGATTGCTTATATACAGAATTATAAATCCATGAAGCAGGCGTTCCATTACCGCTGTCATCAGTCCAGATATAGTCTCCGTTTTTTAAATTAAAAGAAAGAACATTACTAATCGAATCTAACGAATTAATTCTTTGACTAATTAGTCCGTAGATTATTAAATTAATCGGTTGAATAGCCAGACTTAACAAAGAAGTGTTAACTGTAAAAGAATTCAAATTAACAGATTGTACTTGATAAAAACCGTTTATGTAACTGAATTGCGATAACCCAATATAAAATCCTGGATTAAATGTTACCGGGTCTTGGGTAGTTATTGTCAATACTCCATTAGATATGCTGATAGATTTAAATCTAATTTTTATATCAGTAAACCTATAAACATTCCAACCAGTGTAATTATCAAAAGCCGACCAAATATATGAACCTTCTCTCAGTTTAGTTATATCAACAGCAACAGTACCTGTACCAGTTGGTATACTAGTTGCTGTAAAACTTAGGCCTTGTGTATTACTTGCAGCACCTGCTTGAGTAAAATCTGTGCTCCCGATTGTTAAAATAACATAGGTAATTCCAATAGTTATATTTGTTGCTGGCTGTGAAGATAGCCAATCTAATGTTTTAACACTTAGTGTAATGTCGTTAGAATCAACATAACCTGCGCTTCTTAAAAATTGATTAGTAGTTGAGACAGGTAAAAAAGGATTACTGTTATAGCCAAGTGGGGCAACATATATATCGTTTGGAGTTTGTTGAATAATAAAAGGACTGATAGAAGAATCTTTTTTATTAACTAAAACTGTAGACTGAGGATTAACTTTAAATAAATCTTGATTTAATATAAATTCTATATTATCAAATGCTGTAGTTGCTCCGTATTGTCCGACACGCACCGCCCATTCCTCATAGAATGTTAAACTTTCTGCATTGTCTGAACTCAATACATTGAATAATTTGTTCAATACATTTTGTGTTCCTTTTTCACGAATCATGCCTTGATAAAATTTAAATTCACTTACATCGTCTTGTATAATATTGTTAAGATATTGTCGTTTTTGATAACCAATTAAATGTTGAGCCAACGCTTGTTGACTACTATTAAAATTATCAACTTCAGTGCTGTAAAAATCTGTAAATTGCGTAGCAATATTTGTCCAATTTGTCAATATCTGATCGTTAGGTTTAGATGCTAATTCTGACCATTGTGTTTTATCAAATATTAACGCTCCTGGTATTAAATTACCAGATATAGGATCGGCTTGATAATAAGAAGATCCATATTTTACTATATCACCCACATTATAATCTTGCCACGGTTGCCATATATTAACTTTTGCAGCATCGTATAAGAATCCTGGAATATCTAATCCTCCATACCAATTGGTAGTAATATATCCCGATACTTTTAATCGTTCTCTTCTATATCCGCTTGTAGGATTATATATAATATCATTGAAAATTGTAGTGTTAGATAAAACAATTACATGTTCGTTTTGTACTAGGTAAAAACTTGCTCCGTAAATTCCATTTGAAATTTTAGGAATATATGCAACTGTATTGCCCTGACGATAACTATCTAAATTTTGTATTTCGAAAGGAGTGCCATCAACCTTAAAAATTTCATAAGGGTTAAATGGATTTGAAACATCATCAACAACTGTTAAATTAGTTACAAAATTTACTCCAGAAGCACTAGGACTTAGACTAATTACGCTGGCTCCTATATTACTCAAACCAGGCAATAATTTCCATTTCTCAGAATCAAATTCGTCTGCAATTGCAATATTGTATAAAGCACTGTAATAATCGCCATTATATCTAACAATTGTTCCATAATTATAAGACTGAGTAGGAGTCCAGTCACTCCATTTATCTTGACCTGTTGACCAATTTTGAGTTGTCCAGAACAAAAATTCATTGACACTAGTGTCCCAATTAGCTACTGCAGCATAATTGGTATTGTAATTGTCAAATTCAAATCCTTGATCTTTTAGATATTCGCCATATCCTTCTAAAAAATCTACAACCGACTGTACTGAAGTAAACACTGATCCGTAAGGAGCTATTAATGTTGCCGATCTATCCCATTTTGTTCTTAGATATACCGACACTCCGCCTAATATTGGCAGTGCTGGTAATTTTGCAAAAAGAGTTGGATTGAAAGGACTTTCAGAAGTAGTTACTTTGGCTCTATAATATTGTCCTTCGCTCTGTATAATCGATCCTACAACATAAGTTTGGCCAGGTGTATAAACTGTATAATTTTCAGAAATGCCGCCTATAGTAGTTGAATTTCCTTTGCCTATATACTGATAATATTTAAAATAAGGTTGAGTTCTACTATAACCTTTTACTTCAAAAGTACCGCCAGATAATTTTGTAACAATAACTCCACTATAAACTAATTTTTGGACACTAGAAGATTTGTTTAAAAATACTTTATAATTGTCTGTTGGAACAAAAACATTACCGGTACTCGAAGGAGTTTTAGATTCTAACAATAAATTAAATTGAGATTGATTAGTAAATGAACCTACCCTATAAGCTAACTGTATATTCATCGCGGATAAGTCATTACTATAAGAGTTATACCCAGAAACATTATTACTAAAAATATAATTAAAAATCAAATCTACAATATAATTTACTAAGCCAGCAGTTTGTACTCTCGATGCGCTAGAAAATGTGCTAGGTAAAAGAATATCTTTTGGTCTTATTCTCAGTCCAGTGGCCGAATATACTAGCTGTCCTGCAATATTTCTTGTTATACGACTTCTATCTAGCAACACTCCAAATGTCTGTCCTGGAGCTAAAATTAAGCTAGTTGCAATTACACTAAATGGATAGTAACTGCTTCTTGTCCATGCTGTTTCAACAGGACTTCCATCTCCAAATACAAAATTATTATCAACATTTGGCTGGTAAGTTCCTCCGGCTAGACCAGAGTCCAGCGGGCTAATTAAATTACCAGATTCGTCAACTGGTATATGATGCATCAAGAAAGGTTTAGCATATTCTGATGTATATACCGCAGGAACGCCTGGTTCTCTAATCATACCATCAGTAATATCTTGCCACATGATTAGATTATCACTTGTATATGGAGCAGGACCGTAGACTTTTGACCACCAACTAGGTTGTTGATTAAACCCAAGCATTTCCCATGGACATAAATTTGGCCGATCAGTATCTAATATATAACGATAAATTCCTCTCCAATATGCAGGTAAAGATGTATTATCAGGGGCTGCACTTTTAGAATAATTAAAAGTAAAACTGTTACTTCTATCATAAATCAAAGGTGTTGTAAGATCTTTACCTACTAGACCGGTCCAAGAATAAAAATTAGGCGCTAATACTTGATTAAATTCATCTCTAGAATAGTTATTAGTTCTATTATAGCTAGGAATTATTTTTGCAATATCAAAAATATCAGTGTTGTACTTTACTTTAATATTGTTAAAAATTCTTTTTTCTAATTCTAAAATCAAATTATCTCTATAATCATTATAAGCAGCAATAATACTACCATCGTGACCTTGTATCACATTAACTGGATTGACCAGTGTAGTATCTAAATAAATTTTTGGAGTAAATGCCGGCCACATACCTAATTTACTAGGCGTTGCAGGAACAAAACAACCATCTGTACTCTCGTATTCATATGTGCTAATAGTATCACCGTTTGTCAAAGATACAGAATCTGATATTACTACAAAGCCTTGACTGTTAAATGTATAATCTTGACCATAAATTAATTGAATTCCGTTATGGTATATCCCAACAGCTTGATTACTCAATACATCTAATGTAAATGCATTGGTTAAAGGATAATTTTTAATTCTATAATCTACTACTGCTAGATTGGTTATAGTACATGCACCATACGGAACCATATCACTAAGATAATATGGAGCTACATTAGGTTTATTCGCATTAATCTTAGATAATATAGCGTTAACAGTATTAACTGTATCACTATCAGTCCCTAGAGAATTTGCAATATTAATAAAATTTTGTTTAAAACTGTTATAATCTGTTCGAGATTGTTCTATTGCTTTAATAACATTATTTGTTTCTGATGTTATATGATAAATTCCTAAACTTAAAGGACCACTATGCTGTACAAATTTACTACCAAAAGGCGCAATATTACCTAAATCTCTTAAATTTCCGTCTCCTGGAAATGATCCAGAAAAAGTTGATAAATTATCTACAATGCTGGTTACATGGTCTGTCACTTCGCCTAAAGTAAAATTAGATATTGTATCATTTAATGGATTATTTTGCAAGTTCAAAGGTATTTCATAATAACCATTGGCATTAATAGGCTGTGCACTAAATGCCCTTATAGTTAGTACATCCGTTGTGGTAATATCGTTGTTTAATTTGACTTGATAATAATCAGGTTTTGTGATTAATTGCCACAAATTAGAGTTTAATCTTACACCATTTACATAAATCTTTACAATTAAATCAGATAAATTAGAAATACTATCAAAAATGTCAATTGGAAAATTGTTTGCCAGGCCTGAATTTTTATAAATTCTTACAGCAGCTTGAGATTTTTCAATCTCGCTAGTTTGCCATCCATTTAAATATACTGTATTTCCTGCATAATCTAAACTAGATAAAAATCCTACATCTATAGTTTGTGACTCAACAATTGCTGATTTTTTATAACTAAATGTATCGGTGTTAAGATTAAAATTAAAAACAATATCTCCTATATTGTTTACATTTTGATATGTTAACGGAAAACCTAGTACCAAGTCTGATACACCCGATCCTATTGCATAAGAAAATAGTTTAGTACCGAAGAAAGTGCTACCAGTATAATTAGTTTTATCTCCAAAACTTATCCCGTTACTATCTACTACATCAAATAATGGCGCTTGATTAATTCCTGTTTTTTGTTGCCCTTCAATCCAAGATGTGCCATCATACCAGAACATTTTGCTTTGATTGTCAACGCCTTGTTTTACTAAAGTTACTTGATTTATTAAAGGTGTTGATACTTTTACTAAGTGCAATTGATTACTGCCGCTAGACAAATGTTTGACATCTACATATTCTACACGATAGATATTATTTTGCACTAACGGATCTAGATCTGCTGTAAATATTATTAGCATCCCTGGAGCTAGATCTATACCATCTACATTATACCCTGCACTTCCTTCAATTATTGAAAATGCATCATTGGTATATGTATCAATCAAATCAACATCAACAATTGCGGTAGTTCCTAAGTTAAATAATTTTAGATCTGCATTAAATTCTATAATTGGTCGAGTAGCTCTAGTTGTTTGATCTAAACTTACTACATCATTGTTGTATGTTGCACTAGTATTAATCACATCTTTATGAAACCAACGATTATACCTTGACCATGAATTATGATCCCTGCTAGATCTATTAATAGTGATATAATCTGGAGATCCGGCATAACCTGCAGCGTCATCAAAAGGTTCAGAATCCCAAGGTAACTCATCAAACTGAACAGATTGCTCTGTTGTATAAGGGCTAATTATTTCAAGAATTTTTGAATTAATTAATTTAATTGCGTTGCCCACTCCTTCAACATAATATTGACCTGTGGCATAGCTTGTTGGAATAACTGTTCCGCCAAATTGTAATTTCATTCCATTACTTAACTTAATACCATTAGGCAAAGTAACAGATTGTTTTCCTAAAATATCTGTTTCAACATTGATGACAGTATCATTGGTTATATTAAAAATTTCAATAACGCCGCCAAGATTTATATCAGATTCACTTTGATAATAAAGAACACTAGGAGCATTAAGTGGAACAGTAAATGTCATTGTTCCAGATGTAACTCCATAACTATCAATTCCAGTTGTTATGTATCTAGAAAGAATCCCAGTTGTCCGGTTACTCATAATACTAAAAGGATTTCCCGGGCTAGTAATATTGAAAGTATAAGTTTGACCCCTATATAATTTTAATATTGGATTAGGTGTGAATCCGTCTGGGGTGATATTATATTGATTGTTTGACCCGTCAGACTGCAGTTTCACACTATAAACGCTATCAACAAGTTGTTGGTTGCCATAAACTGTTATAGCATCAGGTCCGTACGGCAACCAATAGTAATTTTGAAAGTTAACAAACTTATCCCAGTCAATGTGCGGATCCCAAGAATAAAATTCTTCGGCATTTAATCGAGAATGGTTGCTAGTATTGCCGCCGAACACGCCAATTTGATTTACATAATCAATATAGTCTTTATAAAAAGTGATATTACCGATAGAATCGGTAATTGTAATACCCGGTTCTAATTGATAGTTTTGTCTTACTTTATCAGCAGCATTTATGTATACATCTGCTCCAGTTGACGCTTTTGCATTTTCTCTTCCAATGTATCCGCTAATTTTTGTAAGCGTACCCGGTTGGAACAGTTGATCTATTGTTGATTGTAAAAACTTTTTATTTGCAAGAGTTTGATAAAAATTTGGTAAAAGACTTGCACTAAGGCTTGTGTTATTGCTATTTGCCATTAGGCATTACCTCCAAAGACAGCACTACTTATAATTTGGTTAGTAGTAATACTATTAACTGTTGTAGTTATAGTTTTTAAATTACTACTAGTAAATCCGTTAACTATTACAATATCGCTAGCTGTTGCACAACTTATTAAGATACTATCGCCCGGACATTGAATTTCAAATAAACTACCAAAATACAAACCTGGTTGTGTAGGCACGATTGCAAAATTAATAATATCTGGAGCTAGCTGATTCATCACATACGTGCTTAATTCTGTAAAATAAAATGTATCTCCAAAATTCCAATTTTCTAATGCAAAAAAGTTGTTGATGGCCGTTAAAATTCTTGCTTGGACATCGGCAGATGATACAGAACTATTGGGATTAATCATCACATTAAAAGTAGCTTGCAATTCAGGAGTAGATTGTTTACCAAACAATAAAGTATAATTGACTGGATGATATATTATTTCATCACTTATAGACTTAATAAGATTTAAATTAGGAGCTAACAGTGTATACAATTCGTCACTACTAGGAGGTAAAGGTTCAGTTCCACCTGCCACTACCCAAGTTCTAAATGCAGTGTCGTAAGCTGTTGTAAGCACATAAATGTCAATTATATTGCTAGATCCTGGATCAATTCTAGAATCATAGTCTGCACTATGATTGTATTGAAATTTTAAATCACTCCTTCCAGTATAAACTTTATAATTTAGACTAGGTAACAATTGTCCCAAAGATAAATTTAATTGAAATACTGTATCAGTATCAATCGTATAAAAATATGTACCATCCGCATAATTAGATAAAGAACCGATAGCGGCTTGAGATGCGACTATAATAACTGGACCTGTAAGGGGATTATTTTGTACATATTCATAATCTTCTTGGCCCTCTGAAATCGAGTATAGTTGTTCTACAATGTAGGTATTTGTACTAGGATTAACAATATCTAAAAACAATTGGGGATTGTCTGCTATACCAGTTCCATTAGAATCTAAAAATGTAATCACTAATTTTTTAGGATCGATATACCCGTCTTGGCCAAAATATTCAGATGAAATTCTCCAAATTAAATCTTGAGTAAAAGGTGTAGTAGATCCTGGTTGTTTATTAATACCTAAAATTTTTATTGTATCAGTTATAGTTGCAGATGATACAGAATCATATATGGTTTGACTACTATCAAAATAGAAAGTAACCGCTTTATCGCTTTCAAATATATATCTTAACTTTCTAGTTGTAATCGTATATGTTTCAGTATCAGTTGTAAATAATATTAACCAACTTGAATCTAATTGTAAATTTGATTGACTTCCTTGGTTTGCAAGATTAAAAATACTGGTAGAATTTAAATTAGACGGGAATATAATTTGCCAACTTTGTGTTATAACATCATATCGTAGTCCAAAATTATTATTAGCAAATATTAAATCAATCATTGTTGTAATAACTGATGGTGTAATAGTTGTTACAAATTTTGGTATAATTTGTGTAACAATTGGTGCAATTATTAATCCTGATACAGTTGTGTTAGAAATAACTTTGTCTAAAACTATAGGACCACTCGATACATTATTAATAGTTACAACTCCTAATCCATTTCCTGTTCCGTCATTGTTAACACTAATAACAGAAGCCCACAGATATGCTGTTCCTCCTTCTGGAATGCCAGATGATGGAATAGCAGTCAATGTAGTAGGTGATGCTAAAGTATTAAAGTAATAACCATTAGGAGCAACAAATTTTACCAGAGCACCTGCTGTTAGATATTTTAAATCGTTAGTTGTATAAGAACCAACTTTATAAGGAACGGTATTAATACTTGTAGTGCCTAAAAAACCACTTACAGTATTACTATCAGTAGTCACTGTATACCAAGATACATTAAGACTAACACCAATATAATCTATAAAATTTGCATAATAAAAATTTTGCAAATCTGGAGAAGTTAATATATCATACAGTGTATTATAAATTACTCCTTCAATATCAGTCTGTGTTACATAAGTAAAATTTACAGCCGATGTGTATTCATCTTGATAAATTATTCCATCATCAGCAAACAATGTAGTACTGCTATATTTTCCTGTAGGATCTGTAAGATCAAAATAACGACTTATACCGCTACTAGTTCTATTAATTGATTTTACCTTAGCTATTTGAAGATTAGCACTGAGTGGACTAATATTATAATCCTCACCAGTAATCATACGATTTTGTGTATAGTATGTCTGAGGAGCATTTGTTTTTACACTGCTGTTAGATTCTGTAGTAGAAGCATTTGTTACGCTGCTGACAAGGTTAAGACCTACACTTAAAGTTTCTTGAGATCCCGATGCACCAATATAAGGTATATTTACAATAACATTGATGATATCTGTAGGATTCACAGTATAGGACAGACCGTTACTGACTCTATAGTATACTCTAAAATTTCCTATAGGCAAATTTCCAAATGTTCCATCACTAAATGCTAAACTAATCGCATCCCCAGCCCTACTGATAATACTATAGATATTTTTAATCTTTGAATTAATACTATTATAGATAATATTATTTCCTGTTAGCGCAGGCACTTGAGTCCACAATTGATACTCTAATCCTGTACTCTGATTTAAACTATATAACCAAACATCGGTATTATTAATATTCTGTGTATTAATATCAATAGTTTGATTAGCTGTAGGCTGACTAACAGTAAAAGTTCCTTGAGACAAAGTGCCTTGTGTAAAGTTAAAGAAGAATCCGGTGTTTGAACTACTTGCTCCATACCCATCGTCCGTGTACACACAAGCAATCTTATTTCCTACCATCGGTGGTTCTTCGTAAATATATTGTTGATTTGCAAATGTGGTGCTAGTAATTTCAAAATTCATTCCGCGTCCGGCAATTGTTTTATTAAAAGAATAAATTGGAACATTGTTGTTGTTAGCATTAAATCGGTATTGAGCTGTAGGAATACCATAAATCGTAGCACTATCTACTGGATTTCCAAATTGATTTGTTGCAGGTAAAGCAGCGTTTATTACTGTTATAAATTGATTATACCAGTTGCTATTACTAGCATCATTCCAACTTATAAATTGCCCTGCTAGATTTCTACCATTACTGTCTAATACTGATTCAGTAGTTTGTACAGTATTAAACTTTAGTAATCCATTTGCGGCAGTTGTTCTGCTAGCATTATACCCAATCATTCGAGCTAATCTTAGCACACTGTCACGACGATTAGCCAGCTCTAAAAAATTCTCTCTAGCGTTTAAGTCAACCCTAAAAGCTACACTTTGACCTACATAAGCTATCAGGTCTATAAGTGCAAGATATTCACTAGATTCGATATAATCATTAAAGTCTTCAGGATAATTAGTGCGAATATAATCAATCATTGTACGGCGTAAATTTGCAAAGTCATAGCTTTGGAAATCAGCATTCTTAAATGATTGATAAATTTTTTGCCAGTCTTCGGCGATCAGCAGGTTATTTTGACGATCCGTTGAGCTCATAATATGTCCTAATAACTATATTTATTAGATTAAATTATGTGGATAGTTTATTGAGATAACAACCCATTGGCTTGATCGAAGTTAAGTTGTAGTTTTTCTTGAATGTTATATAAAAGATATTTTAAATCACACTGAATTTGCAAACCAGTTTCATATGGAGTAATTAGTATATTTTCAGCTTGTATTCTTGGATCGCTGTTAAAAATTTGGTTTACATTTGTTAAAATAGCATTTTGAATATCTGGGGTCAAGGGTTCAAATAATAAGTCCCATATAACTGTACCAAAATTAGGCTGCATAAGTCTTTCACCTTGCCTAATATAAAAATGATTTAATAAATCTTGTTTAATTAATGCAAAATCATACAATGCAAAATTTGTTGTTGCACTACTAATTGTGCTAAACCCCCTATATCGTTGTACGGAGTGAGAAGGAGGAAAATTATTTTGAGGAATTACTGTTTTAGTGTATAGTTCAGTCATTTTTAGCTACTGCCTTTTAAAAATGTATCTTTTGACAAATGATAAGTTTGCCAGCTCGATGGAACAGATGTAGCTTTTGAAGTAGATGATGGAGGGTAAGTAGCCGCTGAATTGTTGTATTTGCCTTCTAATACATATACACCGTTCTCCAATAAGTAAGCGTTACCGTCGCTTCCAAGATATTGATTTTGAGAATATCCTATAACAGTTTTGCCGTCTGCACTGTACTGAGGGTTATTGTAACCTGTGTTAGTATATGTGATTGCCGATGAAGTATTTGAAGCCATTTTTTCCTCTATTAATTTATTTACCTTTTATGGAATTGGCAAGAGTAGTCGCGTTAGTCGCTATTTGATTTATCAGCGGAGCTCCAATGCCAGCTTGTCCAGCTGCAACAAGTTCCGCACTGGCAGCTGCAGCGGCAGATGTTGCTGAGTTTAATGCAGATGTTGCTGAGTTTAATGCAGATGTTGCTGAAGATGTTGCTGAGTTTAATGCAGATGTTGCTGAAGATGTTGCTGAGTTTAATGCAGATGTTGCTGAAGATGTTGCTGAGTTTAATGCAGATGTTGCTGAAGATGTACTATTTTCTGCTGCCGCTGCAGATTCTGACGCTTTTGTTTCAGCAGCAGATGCATCGGCATCTGCTTTTTCAGCAGCTGCAATGTCTGATGATTGTAATATTTCAGCATTGTTATTTTCTACAGGATCGCTAGCAGCTGCATCTTTTTCTTCTGTCAGGGTATCTTTTATTATTGCAGCTGTTACACCAGCTGTTTTAAGTTGATCTGCGCTGGCTTTTCCTAATGAAGTATATAAACCAGTGTCGTCACTATAGCTATAAAGATTGCCATCGCTGCCTACAAAATTGCCAGAATTATCATTGGCATCTGTAAAATCAACTATGTTCAAGTCTGTAGAAAATGCTTCCCTATTTGTATTTTCTGGAGTAAATCCTGCTGGGTTTAAATTTTCATGGCCAGGATACGGTTCTATAGTAGGAACTCTTAATGCAATAGTATTAATTGTTGGGCCTGCACCAGCAGGTACAGATGATCTATCAGGTGTAGGTAAATCATAAGGAGTTAGAGGCACAGGTGGAGATGCTTTTAGAGCTTTATCAGCTTTGGCTGCACCTGATGCTACGCCCGAATTTAAATTTATATTCCCACCATCAATTCCAGTATTAGCCGCTTTAATTAACATATCACCGGCACTATTGAAATTTGTTCCTCCTCCTGCTGTAAAATTGTTATCAGCACCGCTATTGAGTTGAAACTTTGCGCTAGTAGTTAATAGAGTGTCACCGGTTACATTAATTGATAATTTATCTTTTATAGTTATTTTTGTAGCACCATCAATAGTTTTATCTTGTTTGCCTTTAATTTTTACTTTGTTGTTTTCGCCGACCAACAAAATTTTGTTCTGGCCAATTTCTGTATAGTGTCTACCTCCAACTTTTAAGCTAAAATTACGGCCGCACTCCATATTAATATCTCTGTCAGCATAAAAATTAAAATCATTTCTAGTGTGCATACTTATACTATCTTGAGCAAACACATCCATTTTGCCATCGCTTGTTAATTCTATCCATGCTGTACCTCGGCTATTGGAAATATAAATTAAATCTTCCGTATTGTGTAATAAAATTTGATGTCCTGTTCGAGTCCGTAATCTAATCAGTTCGTTGGCTGGCCTAGTTACATCACCATCTGTATCACCAGCATCTATGCTGGCGTACTCAGGAGGCCCTCCGACTGTACTCCCATTGTCTATATTGCCTGGCGAGGATTTACGGAGCCAATTAGCATCACCATCGTCCATGACAAAAGAACTGCCACCTAATCGACTAACGAATGTATCAGCTAACCATTCGTCTTTACCAATTTTAAATTTTTTAGCATCAGTTCTTTTATCTAGTGGCCCAGGAGTACTAAAACCAAATACATTACTAGGACTTTCTCGTCTAGCACTACTAGAAGTTATGCCCCGAATATCATCTAAAATCAATCCTTGTGATTTTAAAACATCGTACAAAGGATGAGTTGGTTTTTGAAGGGCTTCTGGATCTTTTGGATTATTATTAGCAGAAATTGCCTTATTATATTCTGCCGCCGGAGCACGGCCAGCATTAGAAGATGCATCCTTTTCAACAGCATTTACTAATGATTGCGTTGCTGCAATTCCCGGCATCATAAAATTCATATTATCGTCAGGCACACAACCTATCCAATAACCTCGTCGAGGATCTCCATCGATAAAAATTACTACAACTGTTACTCCAAGATCAGGAGGCACCATCCACATGCCATAGCTTTTTTGTGTATCATTATAGTCGTTGTTTTGTCCATTGTAAGCAACATTTGTAACACCATAAAAAGGACTCATATACTTTACTTGATGTAATTGACCTTCTGAAGGTGATCCGCCAACAGGTTTTAGAATTTCTACCTCTAAAATTCCCATGTAAGTAGGATCAAAATTACTTACTACTTTGGCAAGAAAAGGTCCCGGTTTTGGGTCCTTAGGTGGAGCTGTGTATTCTTTTGTAGATTCATCTGCCATTAATTTTCTCCTTAATCTGAATCACCACTAGTATCCTTTGGTGGATTAGATACATTTAGTGTGTTGCTTGCCGATCCAGAACCTGACAATTCTTGTCCATTCCTTCTTGTACCATTTAATTTCTGTGTAAAACTGCCGCCATCAAAATTACTAATAACTTTAGTAACTTGATAAATTCCACTCCATTGAAGCAGTGGTACCGAACCGCCCGAACTACTGCCAAAATCATAAAGTCCAGTAGCTTGATTAATATCTATAGGACTTCTAAAATTTACTATAACATCAACTTCACCGTTTTGATAATTAACTGAACCGTCTGTATTTAAATTTTGGTATTGTGTTGGCATCGAAGTATAGTTGCCTGTGCCACTTTGTGCAATCCAATAAGGATCTCCAATAATTTTCATATCTAACTGCACCATACCCGAAGCACTTGTAATTGCATCATGGAATTGTTGTGCAGCAAAAGTCTGCTCGTTACCGATACCTCCGCCACCTTTTCCAATCCCAGAATAAGTTGTACTAGAATATCTAATCAGTTGAGGTAATACACCTAGTTTTTTTTGAACTGCTTGACCGTTTTCTAATGTCTGTAAATCAGTAGTTTGTGTATTATCTGCTCCAGATGCCGATGCTTGTACTTGATTATCTATTGTTTTCTTTATACCAGTAGCGCCCATCTTGCCTGCAAATCCTGCACTTACTTCAATATTAAAATTTAGGACATCAACATTTTTTCCTGTGTATATATAGTTATATTGTTTAACACACTCTTTTGCTAAATTATCAAAGCCTGGAGCTTTAGCATTAGGAGCTGTAAGTTTACTTGAATGAACTCCATACGGAACAACTCGATATACAATCACTCTTGGTTTGTCACCTGTGCTTGCGGCGTTTGATGAATTATCCGTTATATTAAAAACTTGAGTATCAACACGCCACCATGCACGTTGTCCTTTGTCATCTACATTAGACGCATCTAAATTTTGAATAGAATATTGACTATTCAACAATACTGTATCTATTGCCGTGGTAATTTCTGTATCTTGGCTAAATCGTAAATCTCCTATTTGAGGATTAACTGTATTTCTACTACGAATTGCGTTACCATTACTATCAATAACTTGATTATCTTTTCCTATAGGAGCATCGCCTTTTCTAGTATCACTGAAACCCATAAGAGCTTTACCAATAGCGTTCACATTGGCAGGATCTTGGACCAATGTACCGTTTGCTGGAATTGAACTTTGTGTTAAACCTAATTTCTTTGCAACAGCATCAACTGTAGAAGCGTCCGATTGTGTAGTTGCACCTTGACTGCTTTCTGTGCTGCCGGCTGAATTTGATCCACCCGAACTAACATCTAATGGAAAAAGTATTACAATTTGATCAGGAACAGCGACAGTATTTTCAGTTTTTAACTGTTGCAATCGTTTGTTTAACATAGCTTGTAGACTTTTTTCTCCAGTTTGTAAAACTTCTTGTACAGTCAATCCTTTAACACTGGCATCATTTTTTATTTGAGATACATGAGCGCTTAGAGCTGTACTATTCCATACCATACCGCTACATTTATAAACTGCGCCTGCTTCAGTTACCGTCATAGAAATCTCTCCAAATTTAAAAGGAATTTTTCGGCCGGTTTTAGGAATTGTTTGCATGGTTCCTGTTTCAGTGTTACCTTTAAAATCTATTGTTAACAAAAACGGAGCCTGAGTGTAATTATCGTGATTAGAATTCCATGCAGCTTGTTGTAAACTCATCATGAATGTGCCCATACTGTAAGGTTCAGTTATTGTAAAATCTATTTTTGCCACATTTGTATTGTTGCCTTTTTCAAGACCTATTGTACTTTCTAATTCTACTTTGTCTATAAAATAGTCAAAAGTACCAAACGCCATCTTTACACGATTTGTAGGTTGAGAATTAGCATCCATAGCAATAATCTGTGGAGGAGTTCCTCCTGATATATAACCCGAATCTGGATTGTTTAACTGATCATCAGTTAAACAAGATAATCCTAAAACATAGGTGTAGCTAGCATAAGAAAATAAAGGATTTGGTAAAGGCAAAGTAATGCCCGATACTGGAGTAAAAGCTGTACCTAAACTACTCAGAGCTCCTGAAATGGCATTTCCTATCGACGATAATGCGCTTGAGGCTCCTGAAACAATCGAACTTACACCTGAACTGATAGAACTAGTTATACTGGTTGTAGCTGAATCGATAGAGCCTGAAAGATTATCAAGACTCATATTATAATCCTAATACAGTTACCAAACTAGATTTTTTTAAAATATAAATTTGTGTTCCTGGTACAAAGTCTAAAATAGGATCTTGTATAACATCTAAATTTCGTTGCATAAAGACCCACCATAAAGAAGGATCACCATATAAATCATATGCTAATAAATCAGGACGGTAAGTATATTGCGGTTCTATTTTATATAAAAAATCATCTGGTTCTGCAGGTACAGGGCGAATAGTCAATATATCTAAATAATTATTGGTAATTGAAGTTTTATACCACGGACTTGTATTAGCGTAACTGGCTGCCATATTAAATATATCCAAAAGAATTGTTGAGGTATCCACCAGTAACAAATGTGTCTAGACTAAAATTCTTAGCACTATTTCTACTATAAACTGGTTGTAGTGTAATACTTAAAGTACTTTTAGTCGGAACATGGCTTACTCCGCCACTAGTAGTACCAGTAATACCTAAAGAACTTGCTAAACTTGCCACACTACTTACACTTGATGCTATACTACTTACCGTACTAGTAATGTCACCGATACCAGGAATGGCAGAACCAAGACTGTCAGATAAACTTCCAATTGCACCAGCAGCTCCGCCGATAGCTCCAGACAGACTACCAACTACATTTACACCAATATAATCACAATTAGCATCCAATGATGTACTAAAACTTGTTACAACTACTGGAACATTCTTGAACACATAATTGCCGTACCCGTTAAGAAAAATTACAGGAGGAGGATTTCCTGCAAGTGCATCAGTTCCTGAAAACATTTTTGTTAAACTTCTTAAATAATGTACGGCAGCAATCCAATACAACCCCTGAGTAGCATCTTCTACATTAAATGGTGCAGATATAGATATAGAGCCAGGCTCTGTATTTTTAAATGCTTGAAATGTATAGTTAGTGTGGGTAGTATCAATTTTGTTATAAGTTGCATTGCTAGATAAATTAATTGTAGGAGTGTAAGGAAAGATGAGACCACCCGCATCCTTTAAAGGTTTTAAAACTGGACTGCCTGCAAAGCTAGTCCAAGAAGAAAGACTCAATTGTACACGCCAATCTGCCGGATTAACGCTACTGCTAAAACTAGAAACAGCACTGACTATATTTCCAATTGCTTCGCCAGCTGCAGGTAAGTTACCAGATCGCAATGCACTTCCTATGTCGCTGGCACCAGAAACAGCACTAATGAGATTAGTCGCGCTAGATGCTGTTTGAACTAAACTATCGCCTAAAGCCATAATATTTTTCCTTTTTGGTATATTATTTATTTGACTTTATTAAGTGCATAGTTTATAATTAGATATTAAAGGATTCTCAAGGATGACAATAAAAGTTAATTACTTAAACAACAAGGATATGTTGTTAGAAATACATAGGTCAAAATCATCTTATTGTAGTTTTACCAGTCCAGAATATCATCAATATGATTTAATTTTACCCAGTATTGATAAAATTAACATTCGAACAATAGCAGAAGCTAAACGAGTTCGGGCAAAAAGATTAGGGCAACAAGAATTTGAACGCAGAAAGCAAGCAGGCGAAAAAATTAAAGTTGCAGATTGTGAAGTAGATTACAAAAAAATAGCAAAAACAGATGTTATATTTAGAGTAATGACTTTTGATCATATTCCGTTAAACGGAACAAGAAAAAAGAACCCTAAGAGCCTTGCAGATCACAGAGATAAAGTAAATTTTCCTCCTTTCCAGCATTGGAAATTCGATGATAAAGACGAGTTAATATGCGTGGGTAAAAGTCATTGGAAAGGCGATCTAATTAAAGGCAAATTTGATCGAGATGCAGGACAAATCACCGATACTCTTGCTCGCATGATGATCAAATTATGCGAACGATATGCTACTAGAGGTAATGTTCGTGGTTACACTTATAACGACGAAATGAAAGGCATGGCTATTTTACAATTAACACAAATAGGTTTACAATTTGATGAAAGCAAAAGTGATAACCCATTTGCTTATTTTACTGCCGCAGTTACAAATAGTTTTGTTAGAGTTATTAATACTGAAAAGCGTAATCAAAATATAAGAGATGATATTTTAGAAATCAATGGAATGAATCCTAGTTACAGTCGTACTAGTGCAGGTGAGCATGAAGCAGCTATAAAACGATTTGATGAGAGTAGCGAATGACAAATTTATTTAAAAAAGTTGCGTGTATGACCGATATTCATTTCGGTCTCAAGAGCAACAGTTCAACACATAATCAAGATTGTGAAGATTTTGTAGACTGGTATATTGCAAAAGCAAAAGAGGAAGGCTGTGATACAGGTATCTTTATGGGCGATTGGCATCACAATCGTAATAGTCTCAACATTACTACTATGGATTATAGCCTCAGGGCCTTGGAAAAACTTGGAAAGGCTTTTAATAACTTTTATTTTTTTCCTGGAAATCACGATCTTTACTATAAAGATAAACGAGACATTCATAGTGTCGAATTTGGCAAATACATTCCTGGTGTTACTGTTGTACATGAGCCTACTACTATTGGCGATGTTACCTTATGTCCATGGTTGGTCGGCGAAGAATGGAAATCAGTAAGCAATAAAGGTGGCAAATACATTTTTGGTCATTTCGAATTACCTAATTTCTTTATGAACGCTATGGTACAGATGCCTGATCATGGTGAAATTACTTTAGAAAATTTTAAAAACTATGAATTAGGATTTAGCGGACACTTTCACAAGCGTCAGCGACAAAAGAATATGATTTATATTGGTAATTCTTTCCCGCACAACTATGCAGATGCATGGGACGATGAGCGTGGTATGATGATACTAGAGTGGGGAGGACAACCAGAATACCATGCATGGCCCGATCAGCCTACTTATAGAACCCTGCCATTAAGTCGGCTAATCGATGAAGCAGACTCAATCATCTTGCCCAAGAGTCATTTGCGTGTTACACTAGACATTGATATTAGTTTTGAAGAAGCTAGTTTTGTCAAAGAAGATTTTATGAAAAGATATGATATTCGAGAATTAACTTTGATTGCCGAGAAAAAAGAAATTGAAATTAATACTAATATAGATATCCAGTCATTTGAAAGCGTTGATCAAATTGTATCTAGTCAGATTATTAATATTGAAAGTGACACTTATGACAAGAATATCTTGTTAGAAATTTACAGTAGCCTATGAAAATTAAAGAATTAACAGTTAAAAATTTTATGAGTGTGGGTAACCAAACTCAAGCAGTCAATTTTGCACAAGAAAATCTAACACTAGTGCTAGGTGAAAATTTAGATCAAGGCGGGGATGATGCTGGAAGTCGTAATGGTACTGGAAAAACTACTATTGTTAACGCACTAAGCTATGCACTATTTGGAAACGCACTAACTAATATTAAAAAAGATAATCTTATTAATAAGATTAACAACAAAGGCATGTTAGTTACACTTTCTTTTGAAAAAAATGGAGTAGAGTATCGAATCGAACGAGGTCGTAAACCAAACATATTAAAATTTTATGTTAATGACATCGAACAAGAAGGCGGGGAAACCGATGACGCACAAGGCGATGTTCGAGAAACACAAAAAGATTTAGATGATTTAATTGGAATGAGTCATGATATGTTTAAACATATTGTGGCACTAAACACTTATACAGAACCTTTTTTAAGTATGAGAGCGAATGATCAAAGAATAATCATCGAACAACTACTAGGAGTTACTTTATTAAGCGAAAAAGCTGAATCTCTTAAAGATTTAATTAAAGAAATTAAAGATAAAATCTTACAAGAAAGCGCAAATATAGAAGCTACAAAAAAATCTAATGAAAGTATTCAAAAAAGCATAGATAATTTGTTGACAAAACAAAGTGCATGGCGTAATCAGCACAATAATGAACTAGAAAAAATTGGTCGTAGCATTGTAGAACTCGAAAGTGTTGATATAGAAGCAGAACTTGCTAAACATGCAGAGTTAAAAGTGTATGATGAAAAAACAGCCTTGTTGAAAAGCCTTAATAAAGAACGAGCAACGCTAGAATCTGCGCTATCGCAGGCAGAAAGAAGCGTAAAAAAATATGCAGGAGAGCTTGTTAAGTTGCAGGATAAAAAATGTCATGCTTGTGAACAAGACTTACACGACCATAAACATGGGGAAATGACAGCAGCAGCAACAAAACACTTAGAAGAAGCTGATCAATACCAGAATAAACTTACAGCAGATCTAGAAAAAATAACCAAAGAAATTGGTCTCATTGGCGAGATCAATGGCTGTCCTAGTACTTACTATGATACATTAGAACAGGCGTTAAAACATCAAAATAACTTAGCAACATTAGAAAACCAATTGATTTCTAAAAGCAATGAAACAGATCCTTATCAAGAACAAATTGATGAATTAACTGATACAGCATTGGTTGAAATTTCTTGGGATACAGTAAATGCATTAAACTTAATCAAAGAACATCAAGAATTTTTATTAAAACTGTTAACTAGCAAGGATAGTTTTATTCGTAAAAAAATTATTGATCAAAATTTATCCTACTTGAACAATAGATTAACCTATTATCTTGATAAAATGGGTTTACCGCACAGTGTGTTATTCCAAAATGACTTATCAGTTATAATTACACAGCTAGGTCAAGACTTAGATTTTGATAATCTCAGTCGTGGAGAACGCAATAGACTCATTATTAGTTTAAGTTTTGCCTTTAGAGATGTATGGGAAAGTCTATATCAACAGATCAATCTGTTATTTGTAGATGAATTAATAGATAACGGCTTAGATTCTAGTGGTGTTGAAGGTGCATTAGGCATACTAAAGAAAATGAGTCGAGAAAGAAAGAAGAATATTTTCTTAATTTCCCATAAGGATGAACTAATAGGCCGGGTAAACAATGTACTTAGAGTTATAAAAGAAAACGGCTATACTAGTTATGCTAATGATTTAGAAGTAAATGAGTAAACACGTTGAGCCTAGTCCATATCAAAACGAAGAATCACATGATAGACTCATGGCTGCTTTTAGAGAATATTTTAAGGAAAATCAAAAATGGCAGGAAAAAGGAACTAGGTCTGCAGGAGAAAACATGCGTTATTGGCTAGCACAGATCAGAATTATAGCTCGTGAGCGTAGAGAACATGTGCAACAATATCGTGTCTGGTTAGATAGAACAAAAAGAGAAAAAAAATTAGATCAAAATCAAGAGGCTAAGGACTAAGATAACACTAACTAGTGTATGTCTTGGTACTACAACAATGAATTAATAACATCATTACCTGAAGATTGTGTAGGATTTGTATATCTTATAACAAACATACAGTCAGGTCGTATGTACATAGGCAAAAAACTAGCAAAATTTTCTAAAACTACTTATAAAACAGTAAAATTAAAAAACGGCACTAAGAAAAAAAAGAAAATCCGTAGCAAAATTGACAGCGATTGGCAAGACTATTATGGTTCTAGCCCGGAGTTGAGCAAGGATGTTACGCAGTTAGGTCAAGAAAACTTTCGGCGAGAGATACTATTTTATTGTAAATCCAAGGCTGAAACGTCATACATAGAGGCACGAGAACAATTCACACGCAGAGTTTTAGAATCTGACGAATATTATAACGGTCAGATCTCAGTTCGTGTTCATGGCTCCCATATTAAAGGCAAACAAATTAACGGGTAATAGCTAGCGCAGGCCAATTTCATGCGCCCAGAGACAACCGGATAATAACGGGGACGGAATTCTCTAGCCCGAGGAGTACTCAACCACTATCCTTAACAGGACGAGGATCGCAAATCTGCCGCGGTTTGGTTGTTTTAAAAGTTAAAAAGGCAAAAAGAGGAGCTGTAGCTCCACGTTTACACTTATGTTAGCGTATATTTGTAAACCGCCGTCATATAAAGACTCTGCTCGTGGTACCGGATGACCGCCACTGTAATGCAGTAACGCTAAGTGATCATGTTCAACTCGGATAATGTTTTTCACTTTGCCCTGCCTGGGCAAAGTGTGACTGAACAATCTGGATAATATCTTAACGCTTCGCGTTTAATCATTGAAATTGTATAACAAGTTCGAGCGAAAGCGAAGAACAGAAGAACGCAAGTTCTTCTTAAAGCAATGGCATTTTAGTTTCTTTAGTTAATTCAATATTGTCATTGATCACGTTGTAGATCATATCACGATCTTCGTAACTGTAACTATGCAAGAGATCATTTACAGTTACTCCTCCTCGCATATACCAAGATATTTTAAAAAGTTCTTGTTTAAAATTTTTAACTTCGTTATCTAGCCTAACTAACTTCTGCTCAATTTCATCTGCTGATAAGCTAATTAGGCTCTGACGAAAAAATTTGCTTGGTCTAATTCCACAGTTATATTGGTTTCAGTTCCGCAAGTATCACACTTCACTGGAAATTTAGGCATAGTCCAAGTATCATTATTTTTAGTATTCAATTCCTTAATAGCTTCAAATACTGAACGATCCGCGTTATCTATCCATTCTAAAATAAATGCTCTCTCAGTAACAACTTGAGTGCCAGTGTTTACACTTTCAATAGTGACTTTGTAAATTTCATTTTGTACTCTAGCTAGGTCTTTAAACAGTTTTGATACTAGTGCCTGTCGTTCTGTTTCATCTTCTACTACTTCTGCTTGAGCAACTTGTTGTTGTAGTCTGAAATTTTTAAGATTAAACTCGGTGCTTTGTCTATAATTCATTGGAACCAGCGTAATTGTAAGATCGTTCAAGACAATTTTGTTGTCATAATTGCAATTCATGTAGTGTTCAATAACACGATTTAGGTCTAAATCGTAGTCATTTTCTGTTTTACAGTTAGTACAAACATGTGTTACAGCCATGATATTGCCATAAGTTGCAACTCGAATTGCGGCCAATAGCATAGTTAAATCAATGATACTCAATTCCCAAGGATCTTTAATATTAGGACAACAGCTAGAAATAATTGCGGCAGTACTTTCTCCTGACAGGAGCGCATCGGGAGTTTTGTTAATGATTTCATCCATGCCAGTCATACCATAAACGGGCATATGAGTTACATCTCCTTGAATTGTTCCTGGTTTACTGTAAATGCCTCCTGACGGCAATTTAACAAAGACTTTTGGTTGCCTAAAATATTTTTGTAACGGATTATTAACCATGTTGCTTACTCCTTATAGTGTATTTATATACGCACTTTTTAAGGTTTTTTTAATTGATTAGACTAAATGGTAAATATCTATTATGAAAGTCTACGAAATTATCGCCAATAAACAGGCTCTGAACGAATTTAGTCTAAATCCATTAACATGGTTTGGAGGCAGTCAAGCCAAAACTGCTGCTCAAACAGCTGCAGATGCTCAAGCAGCTAAAGCAGCCGCCGATGCTGCTAAATCAACAGGTGCCAGTGCAGAGCTGATAAAATTATATGACAATATTGCCAAAGATGGTAATGTAGCCGCAAGAAAAGCCGCTACAGCTGCTTGGGATGCAAAAATTGGTCGCTGGAGTATCTTTCTTAAAGTATTAACCTTGTATGCTGTCTGTGCTGAACTAGTATATCATCTTTATGTCACAGACAAGATGTATGAAAACAATCAGATTAAAACTGAAAAAGAGTTTAAAGATGCAAGGGCTGCCTTCTGGGGTATATGGGAAGTACAGGCTTTTGCACCTTGGTTAGTGACTGCGTTGGCCAACACTAAAATAGTAAGAATACTAGCTCAAATTATATTTGGTGTAGCTACATTAGGTGTAGGTTTTTTTGCCGGAGGAGTAGGTGCTATAACAGGAATTGTGTTAGAAACTGCGGTGTTTGAAGCACTAGAAGCATTTTTACACAGCGATACTTTTAAAAAATGGTTGTTAAGTCCAAACATGTTGCAATCATTGATATTTTTTGGGTCTATTCCAGACGAGGCTTGGAATCAATTAAGGAAATTACTGAGTCAGATTCCTATTATTAATAAATTTATGGATAATCCTGGAATGGGAGTCTATGACAGTGAAAAAGAAAACAAAAGAAAAATTAATCCAGCCGCTGTGGCTGCGGACGAATTAGGTCAGATAGGTAAAATTAATAATGTTAACACAGCTCCAAACGCAGTTTTAATCAACAACATTAATATTACTAACCCTGACGGCACATTAGATGATTGGGCGTTTATGAAACCCGAAGTGCAGACTTATATAAAAGCGTTTCCTAACGATCCTGCTGTCAAAAAGATAGCCAGTATACCTAGAGCAGCCAATTCAATTTATAAAAAATAACATAAACTAGTCACTTTTTGAATCCTATAAATATAAGACATATTTGTAGGATTTTTTTATGGCTGATAAAGTTGATTTAAGCGATGACACACTGGACAGATTAGCTAAAAGACTTCAAAGTTCTGGCGGTGGCTCTGGTGGTAGTAGTGGCGGAGCTGGTAAAGCTACCGGAGAATTTGCTGAATCGTTGGACAAAATTCGTAGTGGCGGATTCAATCCATTAAACACAGCATTAGAAGGTACTAGCGCAGCTGCCGGCGCGGCCCAAAAAGCATATTCAAGTTTAGAAGGAGTAATTAAACCTGGTATGCAAACTTGGCAAAAGCTAAGTGATACTGGGGCAAGTTTCAGCAACGACATAGTTGGTATGAGTGCAGCCGCATCTGGCGCTAGATTGAATCTAGGCGAGTTTGCAGATCTAATGAAAAAGAACGCTGGAAACTTTAATGCGTTAGGTGGAAGCGCTACTAAAGGCGCAGAAAATTTTGCCAAGTTAAGCAAAGAAATGCAAGATAACGGAGCTAGTGATGGTCTTCGTAAACTGGGCATGACTACTTCAGATATAAATGATGTATTAGCACTGCAAGCAAGTTTGCAACAAGGTGTTAATATGGACAACGAACAATCCAGAAAAAAAGCCATTGCTAGTGCTGTTGCTTTAGCTACTGAAATGGATGGCATGGCCAAATTAACTGGCATCAGTCGCAAAGAACAAGAAGAAATAATGCAAAAAGCCCGGACTGACATGCAGGTCGAATCAAAACTTCGTTTATTGACCATGGGTAAAAGCGAAGACGAAGCTAAAGCTATTCGTGACAACTACTATAAACAACAGAAAGAAGCTGAACTGCGTGGCCAAGGCCAGATGTTTAAAGAAGTATTTGCTACCGGTACGATACAAAGTAAAGAAGCGCAAATGCAAGTAGCCATTAGTGGAAAAGAAGCACAAGCTACAATATCAGCCGCTGTGGCTAGTCAAAAAGGTGATATAGAAGCTGCAAATAAATTTGCTGAAGAAGCTAGGATACAAAACAGTCTAAATCAAAGAGATGCTAATAAATTGCAATTAGGTACTTTAGGCGCTACTTATGAAGCCGGTAAATCTCAAATGGACAGCATGTCTAAGAATCAAAAGTATTATGAAGCAGAACAAGGTACTTTGTTGAGATTAGAACGCGAAGGTAAATTGAAAGGCATGACTGAAGAGCAAAAACTCAGAGCTGTTCATGCAGATCAACAGCATCAGATTGAATTAGAACAATTGAATAAGACAGAAGATGAAAAAGGAAAAGTAACTGATAAAGCTGGAAGTAAAAGCACTGAAGCATTGGTAGCTGTTGCTACAGCCGCAGGGTCAGCTGAAAGTGCATTGATGAATAGCTTGGCTAAACCTTTAAATGAAAAAGTAGGCCCAGTGCTTAATCACATAGCACAACAGATAGTTCCTTCACAAGTGGTGAGAAATAAAGAAGGCGGTGGCACAGAAAAATTAGGTCTTGGTGCTGCAATGGAAAAAGATGTTGCCGCTGGACGCGATAAAAGCCAAACTGCAGGCAACACAGCAGATGTTTACAAAGCTGTGAAAAGTGCTCCAGACACTGGTTATGCTCTTGGAAATTCAGCTCAGGCACTTGGAGGGTTAGGAGGTGGTGGAACTCAATTAATCGTCGATGGGCTGAACAAAATTGACACAACATTGCAAGGATTGAGTAAGCATGCAGAAGGTACAACTACATCAGGACCTGAACTAGCAATAATAGGCGAAGCTGGTAAAGAATATGTCGTACCTGATGATAAAATGCAAAATCTCATGCAGAATATTAAGTTAGATGGGTTAGCAACAGCCACGGAAGCATTAACTAAAGATAAAGGTGACAGTGGAATTGATATAAACGCCATGAGTAAGATGGTAACCACTTCTATAAGTTCAGCATCAAATCCAGGTACTTCACCTGCAGCACCATCGGGTCAAAATACTAAATCATCAGTTACAGAAGATGATACTAAACAATATACAGAGATATGGAAGAAAAACTACGCTGAACAAAATGTTATAAAGATTGGCGAAGAAAAAAGACAAGCTAAAGAAGATATTGCATTTGATCAGCAGACTATAGCTAACAAATCTCAAATAATTCAAGATTTAAAAACTATACAAGCCACACGAGAATTAACTGACGAAGAACAAAAAGAACTTACCAAAGCTGAAAAACGAAAAGCTCGAGCTGAACAACATTTAGCCAGTGATCAAGCTCGTCTCGATGTATTAAATGACATTGATAAAAACGGTCTTGCTAATCAAGCCAAGATGGCAGAAGATTTTCAAACAGCACAATCTAGGCTTGCCGATATTCAAGCTGCATCTTCAGAAGAAGAACAAGCAGCCAAAGAACAAGCTATTAATGATCTAAACAAATTATCAATAGCGGCATACGGTGACTCTTCTAATGAACAAACTGACAAAATTAAAGAAATAAAAAACATTTCTGCAGGCGAATTATTAGCTCATGAAATGGCCAACAATCAAAAAATAACTGGAAAAGTTAAAGATGCTAAAGACATGTCAACGGCTGAATTGATAGCTCGTGATATGGCAAATGTTCAGAACATGACAGGCAAAGTTAAAGATGTTAAAGACATGTCAACGGCTGAATTGATAGCTCGTGATATGGCAAATGTTCAGAACATGACAGGCAAAGTTAAAGATGTTAAAGACATGTCAACGGATGAATTAATCAAGCGTGATATGCAGAACATTCAAAATTCTACTTTGATTAAAACTAAAGAATTATCCGATGAAGAAAAGTTATCTGCTAAAAAAGCTGAATATACTAAAATGTCTACAGCATTAGATGCTGACCCTAAAAAATTAGAATCTCTAAAGAAAGAAATTGAACTAGGCGATAAAAAAGCTGAATATACTAAAATGTCTACAGCATTAGATGCTGACCCTAAAAAATTAGCAGATTTAAAGAAACAAATATCTTCAGCAGAAAATGAAGCAGCTCCTAAAAATGTTAAGAGTGTAGATATGTGGAGCGAAATGTTTGCAAATATTAAAACGCCTGATGCGAAAGCAATTAGTGCTACTGCTACTAAATTAAAACCTGAAGAAGATGTTAAAAAAGAAGAAGAAGCTAAAAAGAAAGCAGAACTTAAAAAAGCCCAAGAGCATGATGTTAAGGAGACAATGAAAAAACCTGTTCCTGCTACCGGAGAAGTTACCTTAAAAGAAGTACACAAGAGCCTAGAACACTTAAATAGTACTATGACGCAATTGTTATCAGCGGCTAGAGAAACTGTAAGTGTTGCCCAAGCACAAGTTAAAGCAGTTAAAGCAGCAAGCGGTAACAGATTAGCATAAGGATAATTCATGAGTTGGAAAAAATACTTTTCTCCGGTGCCTGTAAATGGTTCTATCAGCACTATTAGCGGGCAAAATAACGGCAATCGCCCTGGACCCGCGCGAAGTAACTACTCAAGTTATTTGCCAGATGTTTATAGCGGTAGTCCAAATCGTATCGAGCGTTATCAACAATATGAAGTTATGGATAGTGACCCAGAAGTCAATGCGGCTTTAGATATTCTTGCTGAATTTTGTACACAAAAACTTAAAGACAGTAAAAATCCCTTTGCTATTAGATGGCGTCAAAAAGCTACTAATAGCGAAGTAAAAATTCTAAGCGAATATTTGCAACAATGGAATGCTTTACAAAAATTTGATACTAGAATATTTCGTATAGTTCGTAATACATTTAAATTCGGTGACAGTTTTTTTATTCGTGATCCAGAAAATCAAAAATGGAACTACATTGATGCTAGTAAAATTGTCAAAGTAATTGTTAACGAAAGCGAAGGTAAAAAACCAGAGCAATTTGTAATCAAAGACATAGCTCCTAATTTTATGAATTTGATTGCCACACAGATTACACCTAATATAAATCCTCGCAATCATGGAGGTGCAGCACCAGGTGGTGGCGGAGGAACAGGACCACAAACTTATGCAGGTAGCGGTTCAAGTGGTGGAAGTAGTTCAAGCAATCGTTTTGGTCTTCAACAAACTGAAAATGCTATTAATAGTGAACATATTGTACATTTAAGTCTAAGTGAAGGACTTGATCAAAACTATCCATTTGGTAATAGCCTGCTTGAAAATATTTTTAAAGTTTATAAACAAAAAGAATTATTAGAAGATGCTATTCTAATATATCGCATACAGAGAGCTCCAGAGCGCCGTGTATTCCATATTGATGTTGGCAATATGCCCAGTCATTTGGCTATGGCATTTGTTGAGCGTGTTAAAAACGAAATCCACCAACGCCGTATTCCGTCACAAACAGGAGGCGGACAGAATGTCATAGACTCTGCATACAACCCTCTAAGCATTAACGAAGATTATTTCTTTCCTAAAACAGCAGACGGCAAAGGTTCCGATGTAACAATGCTAGAAGGCGGTAAGAATATTGGCGAAATTGATGACTTAAAGTACTTTACTAACAAGTTATTCCGCGGATTGCGTATACCAAGTAGCTATTTGCCTACTGGACAAGATGACAGTCAAAGTAATTTTAATGATGGTCGAGTGGGTACAGCTTATATTCAAGAATTGCGTTTTAACAAATACTGTGAACGTTTACAGGCCTTAATGACTGGCGTGTTTGACGAAGAATTTAAAATGTTCTTGCACAGTAAAGGATTGAATATCGATTCTAGTTTGTTTGAATTGAATTTTAATCCTCCTATGAATTTTGCCAGTAGTCGTCAAGCGGCCATTGACGCTGAGCGCATTAATACTTTTAATACCATTCAACAGGTTCCTTTTATGAGCAAGCGTTTTGCTCTTAAACGCTTTTTAAGTCTAACAGACGAAGAAGTAGCAGAAAATGAACGCATGTGGGCAGAAGAAAATGGTAAAGGTGAACCGACTACAACAGATGCTGCTGGTGAATTGCGTAGCGCAGGTATAAGTGCAAGCGGAATTGGTGGAGATATGGATGCTGCAGGTGATTTATCCGCACCCGATGATATGCAGTCAGAAACTGAAGAAGGTGCTCCTCCAGGAGGAGCAGCACCAGGACCTGGAGGAGCTGCACCAGCACCAGGAGCATAAATACCATATGATCTTAAGAGAATTATTTTATATTGACCCCGATACTAGGCATGTAGCGAATGATTTACGCTACGAGCCTAAACGCGATTCTAGTGTATTACATAGAGATGATACTAGAAAAACGAGATTAACTTTAAGACAAATAAATGAATTAAGAAAAAGTACTGAGGCACATATTCTAGAACAAGAAAGTGAACTAGCTTTTATTCATTCAATGTATGCTGCACCACCTGCCGCACCACCTGCCGCATAATAAAAATTGCTAAATCGGCTAATTTTTGCCTATATTAACCCATTTATTACATTATAGTGTAAATAATACACAGCCTTGAATCACATAATTTAGGAGATTAAACATGACTGACCGCGCTCAATTTGAAGCTATGCTTGAAGCTTTGATCAATGAAGATCAGGCAACAGCTAAAGAAATTTTCCACAATATCGTAGTAGGAAAATCTCGTGAAATCTACGAAGAATTATTAGCAGAAGATTTTAGCCAAGATACTGGCAATCCATACAATAAAAACGAAGGTATGGAAGAAGAAGAGGAAGAAGAATCTGCAGGTGAAGAAGAGGAAGAGGACGGTGATGACGCTGAAGACGACAGCGAAGAACCAGAAGACGACGAAGAAGATCCATTTGGCGCTGAAGAAGAACCAGAAGACGACGGTGAAGGCGAAGGCGATATCGAAGATCGCGTTATGGACTTAGAAGACGCACTAGAAGACCTAAAAGCAGAGTTTGAACAACTATTGCAAGGCGAAGAACACGAAGAAGAAAATGAGCCAGGAATACACGGCGACGGCATGCCAATGCATGACATCGAAGCAGATATGATGGGCGCGGATGAGCACGAAGAACAAGAAGAAGAAGGTGTAATGCACCATGTTCACCACCACATGAACGAGTATGTTAACAAAGTTCCACTACCAAAACACGGTGATAATGGCGTTAACACAAAGTCCACAATCGACAACATGAAAAACGATATGGGCGGTTCTGCAAAGAACATTGCACAAAGTTTTTCAACAGAAAAAGGTGGCACACAAGGTGGTTTGGCCAAACCAAATGCTACAGTAAATGATTTTGGTAATATCAATAAACCAGGTGGAAACGCAGGAAAAACAGCGTTTAAAAAGAAAGAACCTGGACATGGCCCAGAGAAGAAAGGTCACGGCGAAGGCGGAGCAGTAAGTAGTACAGCACACAATAAAGAAGGTGGCCGTAATACCAAGAGCTTGATTAGTTCTAGAGTTCGTTAATATATGTTATACCTCCGAGAGAATCTCAGTTTCAACGAAGCAAAAATGATCGTTGAGTCTGATGACAAAGATGGGAAGAGTTTATACATGTCCGGGATTTGTATCCAGGGCGGTATACGCAACGCTAACCAGCGTGTTTACCCTGTTAATGAGATTGGCAAGGCTGTTAAGACCCTTAACGATCAGATTCAGAACGGTTATTCAGTTCTCGGAGAAGTGGATCATCCAGATGATCTAAAAATT
>Ga0164297_10000416_pt1 | contig 53226 bp, 47 predicted proteins | sample GEODES058metaG_FD_113539 | JGI IMG/M metagenome (GOLD analysis project Ga0164297, IMG submission 113539) | Dystrophic lake water microbial communities from Trout Bog Lake, Wisconsin, USA - GEODES058 metaG | ecosystem: Environmental > Aquatic > Freshwater > Lake | place: USA: Trout Bog Lake... | reverse complement strand
TCCGGCGTTGGTGCGGTATGGGGCGGTGTTGTCGGGGAATGAGGGGTTGCGGTGGGCGGGGTATCTGTCGACCACGGGGGTGTATGGCGATCGTGGGGGCGGCTGGGTGGATGAGGCGACGGGGGTGGCGCCGGGGAATGAGCGGTCGCGGCGGCGGGTGGTGGCGGAGCAGGGATGGGCGGGGTTGGCGGGGCGGGTGGCGGTGGATCTGTTCCGGGTGGCGGGGATTTATGGGCCGGGGCGGTCGGCGTTGGATGATGTGAGGGCGGGGACGGCGCGGCGGGTGGATAAGCCGGGGCATGCGTTCGGGCGGATTCACCGCGACGACATCGCAGGGGCGGTGGTGGCGGCGATGGGGCAGGGGCGCGGGGCGGGGGTGCGGGTGCTGAACCTGGCGGACGATGAGCCGGCGGGGAATGCGGAGGTGGTGGCGGAGGCGGCGCGGTTGCTGGGCGCGCCGGTGCCGCCGCTGGTGCCGTTTGAGGTGGCGTGGGCTTCGATGAGCCCGATGGGGCGGTCGTTCTGGGCGGAGAACCGGCGGGTGGCGTCGCGGGTGACGCAGGAGGTGCTTGGGTATCGGTGGCGGTATCCCGACTATCGCACCGGGCTAGCCGCCATACTTGCCGAGGAGGGCGTCGACGGTTCGGACTAGCAGGGCAATGTCCTGCTGGCGGGAGAGGCGGTGGTCGCCGTCCTTGATGAGGGTGATTTCGACGTCCTCGCTGGCGAGGAGGCGGCTGAGGGTCAGCGCGGTTTCCCAGGGGACGTCGTCGTCGCGCTGGCCTTGCAGGAGGCGGACGGGGCAGGTGATGGCGATAGGGCCGCCGAGGAGGAGGTTGTTGCGGCCTTCCTCGATGAGGGCGCGGGTGATGATGTAAGGCTCACCGTATTCGCTCGGCATGTCCTTATGGCCGACGCGGAGGAATTCGGCCTGCTCGGCCGGGGACATCGAGGCCCACATCAGGGATTCCGTAAAATCAGGGGCGGCGGCGATGCCAGTGATGGCGATGACCCGGTCGGGGCGGCGCAGCGCGATGAGCAACGCGATCCAGCCGCCCATGGAGGAGCCGACGAGGAGAAGGGGGCCGGTGGTCAGGCGGTCGATGAGGAACAGGGCGTCCTGCATCCAGCGGCCGATGGTCCCGTCGGTGAAGGCGCCGTCGGAGATGCCGTGGCCGGAATAGTCGAGGCGGAGCATGGCGCGGCCGGTGGCGGCGCAATGGTCGCGCAGGCTGGTGGCCTTCACGCCGGCCATGTCGCTGTTGAAGCCGGGGAGGAACACGACGGTGGGGCCGCTGCCCTCGTGTTTGGCCCAGGCGAGCGCGATGCCGTCGCCGCGGTCGAGACGGCCGGAGGTTTCTTGCGCGGGTGGGGTCATGGGTGTGCCTTCCCTTTCGGAGTCCCCATGATATAGCCCGCATCATGGATGATAGCGCAAACGCCCCCTATCCGGTGGTGCTTCAGGTGCTGCCGGCGTTGGACGGCGGCGGGGTGGAGCGCGGCACGGTCGAGATGACGCAGGCGATCGTGCGCGAGGGCGGCGTGGCGCTGGTGGCGAGCGCGGGCGGGCGGCTGGTGCACCAGGTGGAGCGGGCGCGGGGGCGGCATGTGACGTTGCCGCTGGATACCAAGAGCCCGTGGCGGATCTGGCGCAATGCGGCGGCGCTGGCGGAGCTGATCAAGCGGGAGCGGGTGGATATCGTGCATGCGCGATCGCGGGCGCCGGCGTGGTCGGCGCGGTGGGCGGCGCGGCGGGCGGGGGTGCATTTCGTCACCACGTATCATGCGCCCTACAGCGAGGATCTTCCGCTGAAGCGGCGCTACAACGCGGTGATGGCGGCCGGCGAGATCGTGATTGCGATCAGCCATTTTGTCGCGGGGTTGATCAGGGAGCGGCATGGGGTGGCGCCGGAGCGGATACGGGTGATCCCACGGGGGGTGGACCCGGCGTTGTTCGATCCGGCCAAGGTGGCGCGAGATCGGATGGTGCGGCTGGCGAGCAGCTGGCGGGTGCCGGATGGGCAGCCGACGATCATGCTGCCGGGGCGGCTGACGCGGTGGAAGGGGCAGACGGTGCTGATCGAGGCGCTGGCGCTGATGGCCAATCGTGAGGCTTGCGTGGTGCTGGTGGGTGGGGATCAGGGCAGGACAGCGTATTCGGCCGAGTTGGTGGCGCTCGCTGAGCGACTGGGCGTCGGCGACCGCGTGCGGCTGGTGGGGCACTGCGACGACATGCCGGCGGCGTTCATGCTGTCGGACATCGTGGTGAGCGCGTCGACGGCGCCGGAGGGGTTCGGCCGGGTGGTGATCGAGGCGCAGGCGATGGGGCGGGTGGTGGTCGGCTCGGACCATGGCGGGGCGGCGGAGACGATCGCGCAGGGGGAGACCGGGTTTCGCGCCGCTCCGGGCGATGCGGCGGCACTGGCGGCGGCGCTGGATGCGGCACTGGCGATGGGGGGCGAGGCGCGGGCGGCGATGGGGGCGGCGGCGCGGGCTTCGGTGTCGGAGCACTATACGGTGGCGATGATGCAGGCGGCGACGATCCAGGTGTATCGGGACGTGCTGTCGGGATGAGGGTCCTGGTGATCCGGCTCGGCGCGTTCGGGGACTTCGTGCAGTCCTTCGGACCCTTCGCGGCGATCCGGGCGGCGCATCCGCGCGCAGAGATCACGCTGCTGACGACGCAGCCGTTTGCCGGGCTGGGGCGCAAGGCGCCGTGGTTCGATCGGGTGGAGGTGGATGACCGGCCGGCCTGGTGGAATGTCGCCGGGCTGCTGCGGCTGCGGCGGCTGTTGGCGGGGTTCGATCTGGTCTACGACCTGCAGACCTCCGGGCGGTCATCGCGCTACTTCCGGCTGGCGGGGCGGCCGGCGTGGTCGGGCATTGCGCGGGGTTGCTCGCTGCCGCACGCCAATCCCAAGCGGGACCTGATCCACTCCTGGGAGCGGCAACGGGAGCAGCTGGAAATGGCGGGGATCACCGCGTTTCCGACCCCCGATCTCTCCTGGCTGCCGGCGAGCAAGGCGGATATCCCGCGGCGGTTCGCGCTGCTGGTGCCTGGTGCGGCGGCGCATCGGCCGGGGAAACGCTGGCCGGCGGAGAAATATGGGGTGCTGGCGCGGATGCTGGCGGAGAAGCACGTGGCGCCGGTGGTGATCGGGGCGCGGGGGGAGGAAGATATCGGGGCGATGATCCGCATGATCTGCCCCGAGGCGGTGGACCTGATCGGGCGCACGTCGCTCGGCGAAATCCACGACCTCGCGCGGCGGGCGGCGGTGACGGTGGGGAACGATACCGGGCCGATGCACCTGGCGGCATTGTCGGGCTGCCCGTGCCTGGTGCTGTTCGGGCCCGAAAGCGACCCGGCGCTGACCGTGCCGCGCGGGCCGGGCGGCGACTGGCTGGCAGTGCTGAAGGTGGATGACCTCAAGGGGCTTGAGGCCGAGGAAGTGTTCGGGCGGGCTTCGGGGATCATGCGGGCGACGTTTAACTAGAACGAAGCAACGCTCCGCCGGCCAAAGGCCTGGAGGCCTTTGGAAACCCATCAATGCTCGCGGCTGGATGATCTTCCATCGGTCGCAATCCCACGATCTCGATCAGGAGAGTGGCGAAGCCCATCACATAACGTGGTCGAACGAGCGCGCGTGCGGTCGCAGGGTTTGATTGCCTGCGGTGCTAAGAAAGCAGTTATCAACGGAAGGCAGGGTCTCCAGCCGAGAGTGTGATGGGTTCTTAGGGCCTCTCGGCCCTAAGCCGGCGGAGCCTTAGCTTCCTTCGGCGATGCTCCCCTGCACGATGCGGGCTTGCGACGGCGGCTTGGCGGCGGCATTAGGGGATGTTGCGACCTTTATTTTGGAGAGATCCGCCAATGCCTGCGATCACTTTGCCCGATGGTTCCGTGCGCCGTTTCGACGGGCCGGTGACGGGCACGACGGTTGCGGAGGCGATCGGGCCTGGGCTGGCGAAGGCGGCTTTGGCGATGAAGGTGGATGGGCAGATTTTCGATCTGTCGCGCGAGATCACAGATGATGCGGCGGTGGTTTTCATCACCCGGCGGGATGCGGATGCGCTCGAGATGATCCGGCATGACTGCGCGCATGTGTTGGCGGAGGCGGTGCAGGCGTTGTTTCCGGGCACGCAGGTGACGATCGGGCCGTCGATCGAGAACGGGTTCTACTACGATTTCGCGCGGGATGAGCCGTTCACCCCCGAGGATTTTCCGGCGATCGAGGCGAAGATGCGCGAGATCGTGGCGCGGGCGTCGCCGTTCGTGCGCAGTGTGGCGGAGCGCGAGGAGGCGATCCGGTTCTTCAATGCGAAGGGGGAGAAGTACAAGGCCGAGCTGATCCAGGATCTGCCGGGGACGGAGACGATCACGCTCTATACCCAGGGCGAGTGGATTGACCTGTGCCGCGGGCCGCATATGCGGACGACGGCGGATGTCGGCACGGCGTTCAAGCTGATGAAGGTGGCTGGCGCGTATTGGCGGGGCGATCATCGCAACGCGATGCTGAGCCGGATCTATGGGACGGCCTGGCGCGACCAGAAGGAGCTGGATGCGCATCTGCGCATGCTCGAGGAGGCCGAGAAGCGCGACCATCGGCGCATCGGCAAGGACATGCAGCTGTTCCATCTGCAGGAGGAGGCCACGGGGTCGATCTTCTGGCATCCGAAGGGCTGGAAGCTGTACCAGACGGCCGAGCGGTATATGCGCCGGCGGCTGGATGCGTCGGGCTATGAGGAGATCAAGACGCCGCAGCTGGTCGATCGGGTGCTGTGGGAGAAGTCCGGCCACTGGGACAATTACCGCGCCAACATGTTCCTGGTCCGCGTTGATGAGGACGAGAAGACGCTGGCATTGAAGCCGATGAATTGCCCGGGGGCGGTGATGGTGTTTCGCCAGGGCATCCGTTCGTATCGCGATCTGCCGATGCGGCTGGCGGAGTTCGGGCAGGATCATCGCTATGAGCCGTCCGGCGCGCTGCATGGCATCATGCGGGTGCGGGCGTTCCAGCAGGATGACGGGCACATCTTCTGCACCGAGGACCAGATCGGCTCGGAGACCATCCGCTTCGTCGAGCTGCTGTCGTCGATCTATGCCGATTTCGGGTTTCCCGAGTTCCGCGTGAAGTTCTCGACCAGGCCGGACGTGCGGGCGGGGTCTGACGAGGTGTGGGACAAGGCCGAGGGGGCGCTGGAGAAGGCGTGCGCCGAGGCGAATGTGGAATACACGATCAATCCGGGCGAGGGCGCGTTCTACGGGCCGAAGCTGGAGTTCGTGCTGCGCGACGCGATCGGGCGGGACTGGCAGTGCGGCACGTTGCAGGTGGATTTCGTGCTGCCGGAGCGGCTGGACGCGGAATATGTGGCTGACGATGGCGTGCGGCGGCGGCCGGTGATGCTGCATCGGGCGATCCTCGGCAGTTTCGAGCGGTTCCTGGGCATCACTATCGAGCAGTATGCCGGGCGGTTCCCGCTGTGGCTGTCGCCGGTGCAGGTGGCGGTGGCGACGATCGTATCGGATGCCGACGACTATGCGCGCGAGGTGGCGGAGACGCTGAAGGCGGCGGGGCTGGCGGTGACGCTGGATCTGACGAACCAGAAGATCAATGCCAAGGTGCGCACGCACAGCCTGCAGTATATTCCGGTGATCGCGGTGCTTGGGCGCAAGGAGGCGGCTGAGCGGACGGTCGCGCTGCGGCGTCTCGGCGGGGAATCGCAGGAGGTCGTGCCGCTCGCCGAGGCGGTGGCGCGGCTTGCGGCCGAGGCCCTGCCCCCGGACATGGCGCGTGCGCGTGGGGCGAGTACGCAGCCCGCTTGAAGTCGGACCCCGGTTTGCGCGACACTGTGCACGGCCGCGCTGGCGAAGCGCGATCGCGCACGTGCGCGCGGCCCTGCTTTAACGTCCACAGGAGATACCGATAGCCAGACCCCCACTGCCCGCGCCGCCGACTCGCGACGGGCCCCGCGTGAACGAGGACATCCGCGCCGCTCAGGTGCGACTGATCGATCAGAATGGCGAAATGCAGGGCGTGATGACGGCCCGTGAGGCGGTGCAGCGCGCATATGCTGTCGGCCTCGATCTGCTCGAGATCAGTCCGAACGCCGAGCCGCCGGTGGTCAAGATCCTCGATTTCGGCAAGTTCAAATATGAACAGCAGAAGAAGCGGAACGAGGCCAAGAAGAAGCAGAAGGTGATCGAGATCAAGGAGATCAAGGTCCGCCCGAACATCGACGAGAACGATTATCAGGTGAAATTGCGCGCCATGAAGTCGTTTATCGACGAGGGCGACAAGGTCAAGGTGACGCTCCGCTTTCGTGGCCGCGAAATGGCTCACCAGGAGCTTGGCGTGAAGGTGCTGGAGCGGATCCGCGCCGACATGGACGAGCAGACCAAGGTTGAGCAGATGCCGCGGATGGAAAACCGGCAGATGGTCATGGTGCTGACGCCGCGCTGAGGCGCGGGCGTTACGGAGACGTGCTGCGTGGTGCGACGCGCGCCGGGAATAATTCCCTGGCGCGGTCGTCATCCCAGCGTGCGGGTCGCGCCGATCGTCGGAGCGCCGGCGCGGGTGACCTTGGGGGACTCGAGCGATGATCAACGAGACTTTGCTTGCCGTCTGGGCGCCGCGGGTGCTGAGCCTGCTCAGGATCATTACCGGGCTGCTGTTCATCCAGCACGGGCTGACCAAGCATTTCGGCTGGCCGGGAACCTCGCCGCCAAACTTCCAGGTTGTGTCGCTCATCGGGCTTGCCGGCGCGATCGAGATTGTCGGCGGTGCGCTGTTGACCGTGGGGCTGTTCACGCGGGTCGCGGCGTTCATCATGTCCGGCGAGATGGCGGTGGCCTATTTCATGGCGCACGCGCCGCGGGCGTTCATGCCGATGAGCAACGGGGGCACGTCCGCGATCCTCTACTGCTTCATCTTCCTCTATATTGCCTTCGCCGGCGGCGGTCCCTGGGGCATCGACGGCGCGCGCCGGGAATAATCCGGCTCGCTGATCACGCGGCGAAGCAGAACAAAGGTGCGGCAGGGCTATGGGCATGGCCTCGCCTGCCCAGGCCAGCCACCAGCAGCTGTTGGTATTAGGGCTGCAGGGCGCGGAAGCCGGCGATGGCGCGGGCGGCGTCGGCCTGGCTCATCCCTTCGCGCAGGACCTGGCCGGCGGCGTCGGTGTTGCCAGCGAGTGTGAGGGCGAGGGCGAGGTTGTCGCGCAGCTGGCGGCCGCCCTGGCCGGCGTCAGCCATGCTGTGGAGCATTCCGACGCTTTCCTGGGCACGGCCGGAGACGGCGAGGGACAGCGCGAGGTTTTGCCGGGCGGAGGCGAGGGACGGGTTCAGTTCGAGGGCTTTGTTGTAGACGCCCTGGGCGTCGGCATGGCGACCCTGGAGATCATAAACGACGCCGAGGTTGTTGAGCAGGGCGGCGTTTTTCGGGTCGGCTTTGAGGAGCTCGGTGAACAGGCGTTCGGCTTCGGTGGGGTTGGTTTTCATCTGCACCTTGCCCAAGCCGGTGCGGGCTTCAACGTGGCGCGGATCGATAGTGAGGATTTTGCGGAAGCTAACTTCGGCGGCGGGGCCATTGCCGAGCATCAGGTGGGCGCGACCCTGGCGGACGAGTGCCTCGACGTTTTGCGGATCGGACTTCAGGATATTGTCGACGACTTCGAGGGCGACCGTAGTGGAGCCCGAAGCGAGAGCGGCGTCAGCGACGCGGATCGTCGAATTTCCGGATCCGGAGAATTGGCCGGCGGGAGCGCCGCAGCCTGCGAGGGCAGTGAGCAGGAGCATGACCGAGATCTTGCGCATCAGGCAACCTCATGACTTGAACAGCCGCATCGCCTGCAGAACAGCCGGGCCCCCCACGATCATGAAGAGGGTTGGCAGGATGAAGAGGATCATCGGCATGGTCAGCAGCACGGGGAGCCTAGCGGCCTTCTCTTCAAATCGAGTTAAGATTTCCTGACGCATCTCAGCTGATAATACACGCAACGCTTCGGCGAGAGGCGTTCCATATTGGAGTGTTTGCCCAAGTGTTGCCACGACGCGCCGCACTTGTGGGATTCCAGTGCGGTTGCCGAGATTGTCGAGCACCTGGTGGCTGTCGGTGCTGATCTGGAACTCTCCGGCAGTGAGCAGAAGCTCCGAGCCGATGGCCGGGTGAGCCGATGAGATCTCGATGCCGACCCGCTGGATGGCGGGTTCCAGGCTGAGGCCGGATTCGGCGCACATCACAAGCATGTCGAGCGTGTCAGGAAGGCCGTTGGCGATGGCGGTCTGGTAGCGGGTGCGCAACGAGCGGACGAAGAAGTCGGGCGCGAGAAGGCCGCCGACCGCGCTGGAGCCGAGGATGAAGTTGTGCGGGATCGCGTCCAGATTGAAGCGGTGGATCAACAGGAACATCAGGAACGGCACGATGACCGCCAGCATCATCTTGGCGGCAACGAAGGCGCTGACTGCATTGCGGTTGCGGATGCCAGCACCTTCGAGGCTGCGTTGCAGGGCCTCAACGGTCTGGCCGGAAACGACGCCGCTTTTGAGAATGCCCTGGCCGACGCCGGCGAGCATTTTAACCGCATCGCGCGGCTTGACCTTGGTGCCGCCATCGACGCCACCAGACAAGCCGACACGGCCGGACTGCACGTCGCGTAGACGCGTATCGAACCTTTTTTCTAATGAAACGCGCCGCAGCAGGAAGCCGCCGACGCCGATCAGCGTGAGCGAGACACCGATGCCGACCTGCAGGACGACGGGCCCGATCATGCCAATGCCTTTTCGATGATGGCGCGCATGATGAAGGCGCCGATGCCAAGCATCGTGGCGGCGCAGGCGAGGATCATGCGGCCAGTCGGATCGGTAAATAGGATATTCACGTAACTTGGATTGAGAAAATAGAGCGCAAAAGCTGCAAGAAGCGGAAGGCAACCTAGAATCAGCGCCGTGGTACGAGCTTCGGAAGCTAGGGCGCGGCCACGCGCCTTGAGCGCCATACGTTTGCGCACGATGCCGCCGAGGTTGTCGAGCGTTTCGCCAAGGCGGCCACCGGTCTGGCTTTGCAGAGTGAGCGCGGTGGCGAAGAAGCGGAATTCAGTGATTTCGTTTCTTTCAGCCATGCCCTTCAAGGCATCCGAAATAGGGGTGCCGATCGAGAGATCGCCAGCGACACGGCCAAACTCTTCGCTGGAGGGTGCTGGGCTCTCTTTGGCGACGATGCGGATGGCCTCGGTGAGCGGCACGCCAGCGCGGACGGAGCGCACGATCATCGACAGGCAATCGGGGAACTGGATGTAGAGGCGTTGCCTGCGGCGCTGTGCCATCATGTTGAAGACGGTGCGGCTGCCAAGGATCCACACCGCCGGCAGGAGCATCCAGCCCGGCGAGCCGACTATGCCGGCGGCGAGGCCGGCAATGATTCGGGCGGCGACGAAGACCAGAAGCAGGACCACGTACCATTTGACCGGATACTGGTCGGCGCGGTCGGGAAGGAAGCCGAAGATCTGCGCGGCGCGGTCGATCGGCGAGTTCTCGCGCTCCGCCTCCTTGGCGCGAATGACGCGCGGCGCCTCGATGCGGCGGATGCGCATGTGAGGTTCGGTCGCGGCCTGAAAGCGTTGCCGCAGACGATCCTGGCGGCTCTGGCCGTTGACCACGAGCATGGCGGTGAAGCCGAGGCCTGTGAGGCCGAGAAAGCCGAACAGCAGCAGGAGCGAGAGATTGCTCATGGCCTAGATTTCGGACTCGTCGAGGGCGGCGGTCCAGGCCCGGTCGAGACCGAAATAGCTGATGCGGGACTGGAAGGCGGGACGGCTGCGGATCGACTTGTAGTGGCCACGCAGGCGACCGTCGGACCCTTCGCCGTCAATGTTGAAGTGGAAAATATCGTTGAGCAGGACGATGTCACCTTCCATGCCGCAGACCTCGGTGACCTGGATGATTCGGCGCCCGCCGTCGCGCTGGCGTTCGACCTGGACGATAAGATCGACCGCGCTGACGATCTGCGTCCGGATCGCGGAGAGAGGCAGGCCCATGCTGCCCATCTGCACCATGTTCTCGATACGGGTGACGGCGTCACGGGTATTGTTGGCGTGGATGGTGGACATTGAGCCGTCATGGCCGGTGTTCATGGCCTGCAGCATGTCAAAGGCTTCCGCGCCACGGACTTCGCCGATGATGATGCGGTCGGGACGCATACGCAGCGCGTTTCTGACGAGATCGCGCTGGTTGATTTCGCCTTTGCCCTCGAGGTTTGCCGGGCGGGTTTCGAGGCGGACGACATGCGGCTGCTGGAGCTGCAGTTCGGCAGCGTCCTCGACGGTGACGATGCGTTCGCCGTTGTCGATCAGGCGGGACATGGCGTTGAGCAATGTCGTTTTACCTGAGCCCGTGCCGCCGGAGATGATGACGTTCAGGCGGATCTGGGCGCAGATCTCCAGCACGCGGGCGACCGGGCGGGTCATGGCGCCGAATTCGACGAGCTTGTTGAAGTCGATCGATTTTTTGGAGAACTTGCGGATCGAGACGTAAGGGCCATCGAGCGCCAGGGGTGGCAGAACGATGTTGACGCGGCTGCCGTCCTTGAGGCGGGCGTCGACCATGGGGCTTGATTCATCGACGCGCCGGCCGACCGCGGCGGCGATGCGCTGGCAGACGTTGATGAGATGCGCGGTGTCGCGAAAACGGATCGGAGCCGTATAGACCTTGCCGCGCCGCTCGACGAAGGTCAGATGCGGGCCGTTGACCATGATGTCGTTGATGGTCTCGTCCTCGAGCAGGGGCTCGAGCGGGCCGAGGCCGAGCATGTCGTCGACAAGCTCGGTGGCGAGCTTCCGTTGCTCTCGGCCGTTGAGATTGATGCGCCGCTCGTTGGCGATTTCCGAGATCAGCAGCTCGACTTCGGGGATCAGCACCTCGGGGGGGGAGTTACTGATAGCCTGGGGGTCGAGCTTGGAGAGGCAGAGGGTGCGCAGTTCGGCGATCAGGGCGTCGGCGGTCGCGGTGGTTTCGGCGAGCGCGTCAGCCTGGACGGTCGACGGGGCGATGACGGGTGGCGGCGGGGCCTCCGCGAGGCCCCCATGTTGGTTGGTGCTGCGGCGGCCAAAAGCGGGGGCAGTGATACGCATCGTTATTTCCAGCTGAGCAGGCGTCGCAGGCCAGTTTTCTGTTGCATCTCCGCCGCGCCGGCTTCCTTTCCGCCATCGAGCAGGCGAACGAAGGCGGTCAGGCGGGCAAGATCGACGATGCCTTTGCGGAAACCATTGCGGGATTTGCTGACGGCTTCGCCGAGGGTGGCGGCGAGTTCGGCGGCGCGCGGCAAATCCGGGATGGCGACATCGATTTTGGTCTTGAGCGCCTCCTCAATCTTCTTGCGGCTGAGGCCACCGGGCTGGCCGAGGCGGTTCAACACGATCACCGGACGGCGCGACTGGGCGGGACCGGCGGGAAGTGCCATGAAGCGCAGGGCGTCGCGCACGCAGGCAAGGGTTGGCTCCATGACCAGGATGCGCTGGTGCGAGAGGTCGAGCATGTCTCGGAAAAGCGGATGAGGGCGGAAGGGCACATCGGCGACGACGAAGTTGTAGCGTCGGCTGAGGGCACTAAGTAGTGTTGCGGCGGAGCGCGGCTGATAGTCGGGCTGGTCGCCGAGCTTCACCTCACCGGCCAGCACATGCAGGCGGCCGGCGACCGGCTGGGCGGAACGCTCGACGAACAACTCGTCGACACGATCGGGATCTTCGATGGCCATCCGCAGACCCGGGCCGGCGGGGCTGTCAAGCAGCATGGCGGCGGTGCCAAGATGCAGGTCGGGGTCGAGCATGACGGTATGGCGGTCTGCTTCGATTCCAAAATGGTGGGCAAGATTGACCGCAACCGTCGTGGCACCAACACCGCCGCGTACGCCGGTGACGGACAGGACACGGCCGCCCTGCCCGGTATCGAGCTCAGGGGCGCGGCCGACGATCAGTGGCGCGAAGTGGCGACTTATGATGTCGCGGCTGACCGGCTTGGTGAGGTATTCAAGCGCGCCGAGGCCGCGGGTAATTTCGCGATAGAAGTCGAGATTGTTCACCTCGCCGATGACGAGCACGCGGACGTCAGGTTCGGTGACCATGGAGAGGTCGTGCAGCGATGAGAGCGGCTGTTCGACGCCGGCGACATCCACGATGAGCACGCGCGGTGTCGAGGATTTGCGGAGCGCGTTGATCGCAGCCTTGATTCCGCCGCGGCGGATGTCGAGGCCGCCGAGCGCCACTTCGCTGAGCCCTTCGCGTAGTGCGGTCTCGGTCGTGCTGTCGTCGACAAAGGCAATCATTGCCGGCCGGTCATGCCGGCCCGGTTGCATCGGCAGGTCGGCGGTGACGGTACGCTGCAGGGTGAGTGTGTCGCCGTCAGCCATCATTTCGCTCCATCGCTTGCGCCGACCTTCGAGATTCCGCTCTGCAGTAGCGGTTTGGCTTTGTCCTGGCGCAGGCGATCGACAGCCGCGGCCGCCGCATCGCCGTCGGAGTCAGTGGTGCCGCGGCCTTGGACGAGGTCGGCCGCGCGGGCGACTTGGAGTTCGAAGTTCGCCTCGTTGGCGCCCATCGGCCGCCAGACGCCCGGCCGCTGGAAGGGGTCTGTGATCGCGCAGCCGGAGACCAGCAGGACGGCCGTGATCGCGGAGATCAGGGGAAGCGGCCGGTGGCCGCGCCGGGGGGGGTGATACGTCATTCTACGACAAATCCTGCTTGGCCAGGGACACGCTGAGCGACGCGCGAGGCACCGCTGCCGACCTGCCGGAGCAACAGGAGACGCTCCACATCGCTTGGCAGGCGGTAACCATCGGTGGGTAAGCGCAGCGCGGTGGGATCGTTGACCGGGCGCGTGATGTAAGGCGTGACGATGATCACCAACTCGGTTTCGTTGCGGACGTAGGCGTCCGACCGGAACAGCGCGCCGAGGATCGGCAGTTCGCCGATACCGGGAAGTGCGTTCACCGTCTGGTTGGTGTTGTCCATCAGCAGGCCGGCCATAGCGAAGCTCTGGCCACTGCCAAGCTCGATGGTCGTCTCAGCGCGGCGGACGGACAGTGCCGGGATTTGCAGCGCTGTGGAGCCGACACTGATGGAGACGGCGCCCTGTGTCGTCAGCTGGCTGACTTCGGGGCGCACCTTGATGCGGATGCGTTCCTCGGCGAGGACGGTGGGCACGAAGGACAGGGCCACGCCATACTGTTTGAACTCGACGGTGAGCGAGCCAGACTGTTGCGCAACGGGGATCGGGAACTCGCCGCCGACCAGGAAGCTGGCCGACTCGCCGCTCATGGCCGTCAGGTTCGGCTCGGCGAGAACGTGGATCAGGTTGTCGCTGGCGAGCGCATCGATCAGGCCGTTGATGCTGTTACCGCCACCGGCATTGTAGCTGCCGGCAAGGGTGGAGGCGGCGCCGAAGGCAGAGGAGACGGGGTTGTTAGTGACCAGGCCCACGCCCAGCTTGCCGACATTGCCAATCGCCTGCCAGTTGATGCCGATCGCGCGCGTGACGTTGCGTGAGATTTCAGCAATGCGCACGCGCAGGCCAACCTGGATCTGCGAACCGACGCGCAACTGGTTCTCGACGCTCTGGCCTTCACCGGCGAAGGCGACGGCAGTGGCCGCGGCCTGCTGGGCCTCCGCGGGCGAAGCGACGCGGCCGGAGACGACAAGGCGCTTCGGCTGGGTTTCCACCCGCGAGGCACCACGCGGCATTGCGCGCGCGATGGCCGCGGCGGCTTCATTCGAGCCGACGGCGGATGGCCGCACGGTGATCTCGATCTGGCGGACGGCGTGGCCCTCTGCATCGAGCGCCGCGACGGTGGCGCGTCCCGGCATGACGCCGAAAAGGAACAGGCTGGTCGGACTGGCCGGACGGACTTCAACAATCTTGGGGTCGGAGACGAAGACGTTGGCGACCGGGGAGGGGAGGGTGACGACTCGGCCGACGCCGGCCTCGACGATCAGACTGGTCTGGTTGCCGGGGGCGCTCGCCGGGGCGGGCTGGGACATGCCGGGCTGCGGTAGCAGCAGGCCACCAAAGATGATTGCTGCAATTGCGATGCTTCGCAGCACGGTGGTTACAGGCCGCGTGATCGAGCTGGTAGGGCACATTAGAATTTGTACTCCTGGCCTTCGGCGCCGCCACGATAGATGCGCACGACGCTTGGGGCGGCCTTGACGGCTGTATCAGACATGAGCGCGGGCGATACGTCGGACGCCCAGGTGACGCCCTGGCGGACGGGCTCCTGGGAGCCGGGGGTCCCGGCGTCCCGAGCGATCTGGCCGCCATCTTCAATGGTGCGCGCGGCGCGGACCACGAGGGAGAGGCGACCGAGGCGGTAAGCGACGGACACGCGCTCAGATTCGGCCGCCGTAACTTCGAGGGTCACGGTAGTCGCCGGCTTGATGTCCGACGCTCCGGGGGCAGCGCCTTGGACCAGCTGTTGGTCGATGGCGATCACGCGGACGTTGGTCAACACGGTTTCGGCGGCAAGGCGACGGCCGACCGGGCGATTCGGGTCTTCGATCTGATGCGTCAGCAGGACATCGACGCGGTCCCCCGGCCAGATCAGGCCGGCGCTGCCGGTGATCGCGTCGACGCCGATGGTCACGGCCCGGGTGCCGGCGCTGAGCACCGCGGCGAGGAAGCCGTGATCGCCAGGGCGCAGCAAGTCATGAAGCTGCAGAGGATCGTTGCCGGCGACACGGCGACGGACCATCGAGCCAACGAGCGCGCTGCGGTTGTCGCTGGTGTCGAGCGAGGAGCCAGCGGGAACCTTGTCTCGGTCGACTTGAACGGTCGCGATGTCGTCGGGCTTCAGGAGGGCGCCGGCATGCAGGTCATGCGCGGCGACGAGGACGGTCGACTGCTGCACGACTGGCGGCGCGCCTTCTTTGGCTTCGGCGGGAGCCGGCGGTTGCATGCTCAACCAGGCGATGGTCCCAAAGCCGAGGAGGCCGAGCGACATCATGACGAACACGGTGATGCGGAGCAACATGGCGGTTCAGCCTGACATTGTTACGAAGAGGGTGCCGGCCGCGATTGCGGAGGCGTAAGGAAGCGGTGCGCCGCGCAGCAGGCGCCAATGCTCGGCACGAATAACCCGGCCGATCAGCGAGCGTATCGGCGGGCGGGCGAGGTTCGAGCGTGGAACCGCGCGGGTACGCCGGACAATCGCGCGGGCGAGGAGATAGGCCAGGCCAACGGCGCCACCGAACAGAGTGGTGGCAACGACCATGTCGCCGACATTTCCTGGCGGCACGAAAACCGCAGCAGCGGTCAACAGTTTTACGTCGCCGCCACCCATCCAGCCACGCAGCCAGCAGGCCGTGCAGACGGCGAACATGATAGCTGCCAGGATGGCGGATGAGAGCAGTTGGCCGGACGGTAGACGCAGTGCGAGCCCGAGCACGATCAACAGGGCCGAAACGAAATTGGGGATCGTGCGGGCGGCGATGTCATGCAAGGCCGCGAATATCAGCAGCGCTGCACCGACAACCAGCGGCACGGTATGGCCAATGTTTGAGATCAATTCGCTGGCCATGTCATTCTGATCCCATGAGTCGAACGTGAAGCCCAGCACAGGACGGCACGACGAGGACGATAAACGGCCTCGCCGGCCGTAACCTGTTTCGGGCGTAGCGAAGTATTAGGTGCCCATCGTCGAGGACTTGCTCGTCAGCGCAGTGCCGATCGAGCTGTAGGCCGTGGACAGGCTGTTGCCGAAGCTGGTCGCGGCGGTGATCACGACGCCGCCGACGTCGGCGGCGATCAGGCCGTATTCGAGAGCGGTCACGCCACGACGATCGCCAGCCATCAGCGAGCGAACTTTCTTCACGAGAGCGAACATTTGGTATCTCCTAGTTGAACTGTGATATCCGTCGCCCGGGGGCCGCCGAGAGTTCGGATGCCCGAGGTGTTTCCCTCAGGCAGACGGATTTGATCATTCCCGCCGTTAAGTCGATGTTAAGGTATTCAAATAAAGTGGACTTTTGTTTTTCCCGACCAGTGACCTCTTTTTGCCGTTGGGATGAATGATCCGTCGCGATCGATAGCCATGAGTTTTGAAAACTCTAGATTATATCGGTAAAGTTGTTGATGTCATGTTGCGCGCAAAGGCGCAAAGCATTGATATCGAAATAAATCTGCGCCGACGCCCGTTCAGGGCCGGCCGCTGATCACCCTCGGAAGTGGGGCTTGGGCTGCCTTTCCGGCCTGTGCGTTGCCGGGGGTCCATACCCGAATCCCCATTGTCTGCGCGGCGACTGTCCAGGCGGACGGGGTCTCAGCGAGCGAAACGGTACGACCACCTGGGGGGATACCGCGGCCGACGGGCGCGAGCTGCGCGACGACGGGGATTGTGATCCCGGCGCTCGCCGCGCCTGGCCGCGATGGCGGAGCGCCGGACCAGGCCGCGAGTACACGATTTCGATAGGCGCTCCCGGCGGCCGGGGTGGCAGAATGGTAGGCGGCGATCGCGCTTTCCCAACTGCCGGAGCGCGCCTGCAGCGTGGCGAGGAAGCGGGCGGCGTAGAGCGCGTTGGCCATCGGTTCGAATGCCTGTTCGAGCGAGGTGAAGGCAGTCGGGTGATACATCAGGTTGACCTGGTAGCAGCCGACATCGATGGAACGGATACCGCGCAATGCGAATTCCTGGACGACGCGGATCGCCTCTGAGCGATCGGAAAAATGATAGCCGCGACCTGAGGCATTGATGGTCCAGGGCCAGGCGGCGACGCGGCCGGTCGTGGGATCGTAGCGACCGCTTTCGGTCTGGCCGATCGCGGCCATCAGACCGGACGGCAAGCCATATTGGCGTTCGGCTTCGAAGCCGGCTTCAAGGCAGCTTGCCGCTGGGCCGGCCAGGTCCGCTGCTTTCGCGGCGGCAGGCGCGATCGCGCAGGCGGCGAGAATCGCCGCCGTCATCCGGCGGAGCGATTGTCGTGTTCTGTGCAAAGGCCATCGCGGCATTGGCAATCCTGACTGCGCGACCACCGATTTCCGGGGGGCGCATCAGGTATCCTGGCGGATATCGCGTCAGTTCTGTGTTAAGCGAGGCAAGCGGGTCCGCCGCCGATTATTGCGTCAGCAGTTCGCGATCCGCTGCTATGGCGTAACCCTGGCCGCGGACCGAGATGATCACATTGTGCGCGCTCTCGTCGGCGAACAGCTTGCGCCGCAAGCTGAGGATCAATTGATCAACGCCTCGATCCTCGGCATGGAAGGGGCGGCGCAACGCATGCGTGCAGAGCCGTTCGCGCGAGACCGGTTGCGGCGCGGATTCGACGAGTTGCTCAAGGGCCGCGAACTCGGCCGCGGTCAGGTGGATCGAGAGGCCATCGGCGCCCGTTGCCATCCGCCTGCGCAGGTCGATCTTCGTATTGCCGAGGGTCACCTCGGGCGGCAGGGTGTTGGTCGGCACGGCTGGGGTCTCGACCGGTGCGGCCTGGACGGGGCCGCGCATCGAGCGGCGATGGACAGCGCGGATGCGGGCGACCAACTCGTTCAGCATCGGCGGCTTGGTAATGTAGTCGTCGGCGCCAAGTTCGATTCCGACCACGCGATCAAGTTCCTCACCGCGGCCCGAGACAACGATCACGCCGCAATCGCGCTGGGCGGCGAACTTCTTGACCAGTTGCTTTCCGTCGACATCGGGAAGGGTGAGATCAACCAGCACGATGTCCGGCCTCATGGTCTCTTTGAGCCGGGTGGCTTCGGCGCCGTTCTGAGCCCATTCGACCTTCATACCCTGTCGCTCGATGAAGCGGCGCAGCATCTGGGCGACGTCGTGGTCGTCCTCGACCAGGAGCACCGTGGGATTCGGCACCAGGTCAGGGTCGGGCGGGGCTGTGCGGATATCTTCGCTCATGGCCATTGCATTAACATGGTCGAGTCGTGTCGCGCAAATGGATGATTTGCCGCTTTCTGTATATTCGTTCGCAGCTTATCCGCGCTTCCTAAGATATCACTCTCATTTCACGCGCGGGCGCTGTCGAGCCGTGCGCGGACCATGGTGGCAAGGCTCGCCTTGCGGAACGGCTTCAGCAACAGGTTGGTTTGCGGGTCCAGGCGGGATTTCTGCAGGTCGATGTTTTCCACGTAGCCGGACATGTAAAGAACAGGGATCCCGGGGATTCGGTGCTGGACTTGCTCGGCGACGGCGAGGCCGTCCATGCCGTTCGGCAGCAGGATGTCGGTGAGCAACAGGTCTGGCCGGAGCCCGGCATCGATCTTGGTGAGCGCGTCGACACCATCGACGGCGGCGATCACCTCGTAACCCAAGCCCGTCAGGACCGCTTCGGCGTGGGTGCGGACAAGCTCGGTGTCCTCGACAACGAGGATCTTCTCGGCGTTGCCGACCGGATCCGCCTGATCGGGGGCCGCGCGATGGCTGGGCTGGCCATGGGCGGCGGGCTCGCTGCGGGTCTCGCCGATCGCAGGGAGATAGAGGCGGACCGTGGTGCCGCGGCCTTCGTCGCTGACGATACGGGCATGGCCGCCTGATTGCGAGACGAAACCGTTGACGGTCGACAGGCCGAGTCCGGTGCCGCGACCGGACGGCTTGGTGGTGAAGAAGGGGTCGAAAACCTTGGAGAGGATTTCCTTGGGAATGCCCGTGCCGTTGTCGATGACCGAAACGACGACATAGTTCCCGGGACGCAATTCGCCGAACTGGTCGGTCTCCGGCTTGCGGTTGGCGAGGTTGGTGGTTTCGATCTTGAGCTTGCCGCCGCGGCCTGGCGGGATGGCGTCGCGGGCGTTGATGGCGAGGTTGAGGATCGCGTTCTCGAGCTGGCCGGGGTCGATCCGGGCATGCCAGAGCGATGGCGAAGTGTGTATCTCGAGCGAAACGGAGGGACCGATGGCGCTACGCAGCCAGCCGTCGAGGCCGATGACAAGGCGGCCGACATCGACGTCGGACGGCGAAAGAGGCTGGCGACGGGCGAAGGCGAGCAGGTGCTGTGTCGTCTCAGCGGCCTTCTGCGCGGCGCGCTTGATCTGGTCGTGCATCTCGCGCGCCTCGCCGGCCCTCGGCAACTCGCTGTCGAGCATTTCGATATTACCGATGATGACGGTGAGCAGGTTGTTGAAGTCGTGCGCGATGCCGCCGGTCAGGGTGCCGATGGCTTCCATCTTCACGGTTTGACGCAGCTTGTCGTCGATGGCGACTTGGCGGCTGATGTCCTGCAGATAAACAGCGATGCCGTTGCTGCGCGGATGGGCGTTGACCATCAGCCAGGTTTCGGTGCGCAGCCACTTCATCTCGAATTCGACGGGGTGGCGATCCTCTCGGGCGCGGCGAAGCTCGGTCTCGAACAACGTGCCTTCGAGCTCGGGGAAGGCGTCCCAGATGGTGCGGCCGCGGATATCCTCGGCGTATTCGCCGAAGAGCTTGTCGGCATTGCGGTTGGTGGTCACGAAGCGCCAGTCACGATCGAGGGTGAAAGTCGCCTCGGGCATTTCGAGCAGGATCGCGTCGGTTGCGTGGCGAGCGGCGTCGGCGGCCTCGCGGAGGGCGATCGTTGCCGCGTCGGCCTTGGCGAGGCTGTCGGCCTGGCCGTATTGCAGGGCGGCGATGCGTGCCAGAACTGTGAGGTAGGTCAGGTCGGCCTGGTTGAAGGCCCGGCCATCGCGGCGGCGCAGTTCCTGGCCACCGATCCGAACACGGTCGGGACGAGAAAGCACCAACTCCGGCAGGCGCGTCGGGTCGGCATCCATCCCGGCGGCGTCGCCCGAACGGGGGACAACTTCGCATGCGGTGAAGGTGCAGGCTTCCTCGACAAGGCGGCGGGTGACCGCTTGCGGATCCTCTCCCCGGCGTAGATCGAGGGTTAGGGCGGCGACGCGGTCGAGACGGAGGCGTTCGCGTTGCTCGCAGGTCTTCACCGCGGCGACGGCAAGCCCGATAAACATCATCACCACAATGGCGGAGCTGCCGATCAACTGGGCCCGGGCGAGCCAGGCGGCATAGATATCCTCGGGCGGGATGACAATCGCGACAACGGCCCCGAAGGGCCCATCGATCCGCCGTGGTTCGACGATGGTGCCGGTATCTGGGTCGAGGCCGCCGCCGCGGAGCGCGACCTCCCAGTCGACGGGGAGACGAGGGTTCACCCGGTCCGTACCGATCGGCTGCCCGGAGACCATCCACAGCATCGGCCGGCCAGCTTCGTCGAGCAGGGTGACCGCGCCATGCGTGCCGACGCTGAGGTCGGCGTATTGGCCCTGCACCAGGTCGCCGGCGATGACGGCGAGTATTGAGTATATGTTGCCGTCTTGGCGCATGCCACGGGCGACGCATAGACCGCGCAACGGCGCACTGCCAGGCTGCTCGACGCTGAAGGGGCGCAGCGTGACCTGATCGGCGTCGGGATGGTCATTGGTCAGGCAGGCCGGCAGGATGGTGCCGCTGCGCAGCGCGGCGCTTGCCGAGCCCGACACGACGGAACCGGACCGGTCGAGCACGTAAAGCGCGAGCAGGCGCGATTCCGTGCGGCGGCGCAGGCTGATGGCTGCATCGACGCGGGCGCGGGCGCCGTCGGCCGCGATCGACGGGCTGGCGGCATCCTCGACAGCCCGCAGGGAATTCTCGATGCGGCCGAACAGGTCGCTCGTGCGCTGGCGCGCGATATCGGCGACGCCCTTGGCCATCATGGTCGCCTGCTGCTGCGCGCGCAGTCGATCAAGGACAACCGCGCCAACGGATATACTGGTGAGCGCGCACGAGATGATGACCGCGAAGAGGCACACCGGGCATGTCACCCCGGTGAACCACTCCATGGCGCTCCGGAACACGGCGAAGGGGCGGGAGCGGGTCACGCCAGCTTCACCATTCCCTGGGCCGATCCTGAACAGGCGCGGTCGCGCATCGATCCACTCCGTGGCCGGTCGGGGTTATTGGACCGGCCAATTGCTCAACCGACCGCGGCTACCCGCTCGATCGCCGGGGTGATCGCGACGAGGGGCAGCACTTCGGCCGGAACATCGGCGAGGTCGCGCATGATGTAGCCATGGCCGCGCACGGTGTCGATCAACGAGCCGCAGCCCCAGGCCGCGAGCTTCTTGCGAAGGTTGCAGATGAACACGTCGATGACGCGGGTCTCGGGGCCGTCGAGGCCGCTGTAGAGATGGTCGAGGAAATTCTGCTTCGGGATCACGCGGCCCTTGCGCAGCGCCATCAGCTCGAGAATGGCGTATTCCTTGCGGGTGACGGCGAGGGGCTGGTCCTCGATGCGGACCTCGCGGCTGGCCATATCGATCTCGAGCGGGCCGACGCGCAGGATCGAGCGGGCGAACCCGTTGCGGCGGCGGACCACGGCCTCGACGCGGGCGATGAACTCGTCGTTGTCGTAGGGCTTGCTGAGCAGGTCGTCGGCGCCGGTACGCAGCGCCTGGGCGCGGGACTTGCCCGAGGAGAAGTCGGCCAGCATCAGGACCGGGGTGTTGAAGCCCTGGGCGCGGAAGCGGCGCAGCGCATCGGCGCCCTCGCCATCGGCCAGCGAACGGTCGAGCACGACGATGTCGTATTCGTAGGTCTGCAGATACATCAGGGCGTCCCGTCCGGTGCGGACGTGGTCGACGACGCTGCCGGTGGCGCTGAGCAGACCCGCGGTCGTCTTGGCTTCGGCACTGTGGCCCTGGGCGAGGAGGATGCGCATGGAAGCTGTCCTGCAAGTGTTAATTTCGTCATCAACAGTAATGCACGGAGGCTTCACGATTTGGTGTTTGAAACTGTCTGCAGGCAGCGATTCGGGGTTGGAAACTGTCCCATAATCACGTTTTTGTGTAGCGGATGGTCAGAAAACGTCGCCTTGCCTGACAAAACCCTAACAATCCGTCGTCTATGTGAGGTCCGGGGCCGCCGGGACGGGCTCATCCGGTCCGTTCCCATCTATTTCAAACAGGGACAAGTTGAAAAAACGTAAACGCTTCGGACAAACGCAGACTTAACAGGACATCGGGCTTGATACGCGTGAACCATGCCGGTCCAACGCCCGATGTCCTCAACGCAGTCCCTTCCGAGCCGTCCAGCCAACAGTCTCGTCCTCAACGGACGGATTGCGTCGACCTCGCTGGTGCTTGGCGCTATCGTCCTGCTGGCGGCCGTGCTGCGCCTGCATGACGCCGGCGCCGAGGGGTTCTGGAAGAACGAGCTGTTCAGCGTCGTCTGGAGCCGCCAGCCGGTGAGCTTCCTGATCAGCGAGGGCCTGCGGGTCGAGACCAATCCGCCTCTCTATTATGTGATGCTAAAGGCCTGGACGCTGCTGGCCGGCGAAAGTGAGTTCGCTGCCCGCCTGCCCTCGGTGATCGCGGCCACGCTTGCCGTGCCCCTGACCTACCTGCTCGGTCGCGAGCTGTTGGGCGTGCGCGCCGGCTTGTGGGGCGCTGGGCTGCTCGCGGTCACGCCGCTGCAGATCTACTTCGCCCATGAGGTGCGGGCCTATGCGCTGCTGCCCGCATTCGCCCTGCTGGCCATGCTCGGCGTTGCACGGATGCTGGCCGCCGCGCAGGAAGGGCGGACCCTCCCGGTTTCGGGCATGGCGCTCTACGCCGGCGGCTGCACCGGGTTAGTGCATACCCACGCCATCGGGATGTTCGCGGTCGCGACACTGTTCATGCTGACTCTGACCACCCTCCGCACGGCGCCGCGGGCGACCGTCTTGCGCTTCCTCGGCGCAACGGCGGTCGTCGCCGCCCTCAGCCTGCCGATCGCGACCTCGATGGCGGTGCAGTCGCACTCGGCCAATATCGGCTGGATGCCTGCCTTCGGCTACGACACGCTGCTGATCCTCAACCGTTATCTGTTGATCGGCCCGCTGGTGCGCGGCGATCTGGGTATCGAGGGGTCACGGGCGGAACTGATGGGCGAGATGGTGCTGGCGAGCTTCACCGCCCTCACGTTGATCTGGCTGGGCGGGCGGCGGCTGACCGACCAGCGGGCGCGGCTGCTTTTGCTCGAAGTGCCAGTCGCGTTCATCCTGCTGTTGTCGGCCGTCAGCATCATGCGCCCGGTGCTGATCCCGCGCGTCGCGCTGTGGCTGTCGCCGTTGATCTGCCTGGTGGTGGCGGCGCTGATCGCCGAGCGGCCGGTCCGACGGCTGGCGGGAGCTGCCTTCGCGCTCTGCGTCGCGCTCGGGCTGTGGAACAACGTGGCGGTGCCGGCGCAGCATAAGCCGGACTGGCGGGCGCTGATCGCCGCCTACCCCCCCGGCGTGGCCGATGGGCCGGTGCTGGTTGCAGGTCCGCACGCCGGACCGCTCGGCATCGGGTTCCATGCCGCTGGCGCGATCAAGGCCGAGTTGCGCCACTGGGTGCCCGACCCTGCGCGACCGGCGACCACGGCGGACCAGCTGGAACGGCGGGTGTCCGGCGCCCAGCCAATCGAGACCGCGGACATCGCCAGGCGCATCGCCGGCGGCCGGCCGGTGGTGCTGTTCCTCGACGATGACGACGAGATCCTGATCGGCCAGGCGCTGGCGGCGGAAACTTGGTTCGCCGGCGCGCGCCGGCAGGTACTTCCAGGATTGACGGTGTTTGCATGGAACTGATCCGAACCCATCTCCGCCATCTCGCGCGCCGCTTCGCCTCGCCGCGCGGCAATGTCGCCTTGCTGACGGCGCTTCTGATCCCCGCCATGACCGGGGCGACCGGCGTCGGCGTCGAGGTCGGCTACTGGAGCCTGCGCCAGGTGGAGTTGCAGCGCACGGCCGATGCCGCGGCCCTCAGCGCCACGCTCGCGGCCAACGGCGGTGCGACCGCGCAGACCGCCGCCGGCGTTGGCGCCGATATCGCCGAGATGAACGGCCTGACTGGCGCCACGACACGCTCCTGGGATTCGACCAGCAACACGCTGACGGACAACCAGATCACCGTCAAAAAGGTCAGTGGAATCAAGGCCACCGCCAACACCGCCTTCCAGGTGGTGCTCAAGCAATCGGTGCCGTTGGTGATCACCAAGCTTGTGACTACGCTCGACACGGTGCCGATCGCGGCGACGGGCTATGCGGAGATCGTGCCGAGCAATGTCCAGGGCTGCATCATCGCGCTCGGCACCGGGTCGGAAGCGCTTCACCTGGATAACAACGCAGCCATCACCACAACGAAATGCGCCACCAAGGTGAATGGCAACCTGATCCTCGACAATAATTCATCGCTGATCACCGGTGGGGTATCGGTCGCGGGGACGATCACCTCGAGCAACGGCTCGGTGATCACCGGCACGAAGCAATCGGGCGCCGGCACGACGACCGATCCCTATGGAACCGACACGAATATCTCCACGGCCTTTGCGACAGTGAACGCATTATCAGGAGCGTCGGCCCTGAGCGTGGCAAAGAATACGACAACCACTATCAATCCAGGCAATTATTCGAGCATCAGCATCGCCAGCGGAGCCACAGTGACGATGAGTGCAGGGACCTACTATGTGAAGGGCTCGGTGTCGCTGGACAACAACGCGGTCGTCACGGGATCCGGCGTCACGATCGTGACAGCCGGTCAGATCACGTTCAATAACAACAGTAGCCTCAGCATCACCGCACCGACCAAGAATGCGGTGTCAGGGATTCCCGGGATCGCGATCGCCGGCAATTCCAAAGAGGACTGGTCGCTCAGCAACAACACATCGCTGATCTCGACCGGCGTGATCTACTATCCCAATGGCCATATCGAGGCGAACAACAATTTCGGTCAGTCCTCGACCGCCTGCAGCATCATTATCGCCAACTCCATGCATCTCGATAACAATGCCTCCTTCGCAAACAACTGCACATCAGATTCCGGGGTGAAGAACCTGCCGGTCTCGATCGGCAATCCAACGGTGACACTGGTCAAATGAGCATCCTGACCTATCTCAGTAGCCGCCTCCGGGCGCGGCGCGATGGCTATGCGGCCATCGAATTTGCCCTGATCTTCCCCATCATCCTGGCGATCATTGGCGGCGTGACGGATTTCGGCCTCTATGTCTGGAGCCAGGGCCGCCTGGCCGACGCGGTGAGCTACGGCATGCAATATGCGTTCTTGAACGGCACGACGGCCGGCTCGAACGCGAATATTGCCAGCGCGGTGACCAAGGTCGCGCAGGCGTCGCTGAGCACCGCATCGGCGACGGCCACCGGGCCGGCATGCTATTGCGTCTCCGGTGCGAACCCGCCGGCGCTGGTGACTCAGGTATGCACGACAAAGTGCGCCAGCACGAATGCGCTCCCGGGCCAGTATGTAATCATCAACGCGAGTTACACCTACTCGCCGATCTTCCCCACCCTCAGTTCATATCTCTCGGGCACGATGTACGAGAGCGCCGTGATCCGCGTGCAATGAAACGCCGCGGTCTTATCGGCTGGCTCCTGCGCGATCGGCGCGGCGGAACGGCATCGCTCGAGTTCGTCTTTATCGCCGCCGTCTACGCGCCGCTGACCTTCGCCATCCTCGAGATCGGCTTCATCCTGTGGACGCAGAACTCGATGCAATCGGCGGCGACGCTGGGGGCACCCTGCGCCGCGATCGGCAGTGCGGATTGCCCTGATGTCGCCAGCTATACCTCCTCGGCGGTGGGCGAATGGCTCGTGCCCGATACCGTGCCGAGCACCGACGTATCGGTGACGAGCAGCACGGCCTGCAATGGTGCACCCGGCACGGCAACGGTAGTGACGATCACTCACCAATTCTGGAGCGGCATCACCCTGCCCTGGCCATTCAACGCGCCTTCGATCAGCGTGAGCGCCTGCTTCCCTTCCTCGACGTGAACGCGCGCAAGGGGCTTCTCCGCCGCGATTGAACCTGCGAAGTTCACGCGCGACTGGTCATGCAAGGCCGGCGCGGGAGGCAGCGTGACGAAGGGTAACGGTCTGGGTGGGTCGATCTGGCAGGGACGGTTGGGCGGCTGGATGTGGTCCGGCATGCTGCTGGCCGCGCTCGCGTTCCTCGTGGTCTATCCCGTCTTCATGCTGCTGCTCGGCACGCTGACCGACAGCAATCCGGTGACCGACCGCTATGCCGACATGCATCTCTCGCTCGGCAACTTCATCGCCGTGCTCGGCAACCAGAATGTCCATGCGATTCTCGGCAACACGCTCCTCGCCTGCGCCGGCGGCACGCTGTTTGCCGTCATCGTCGGCCTCGCTTTCGCCTGGATCGTGGTGCGCACCAACACGCCTTGGAAGGGGCTGATCGCGGCGGCGGGGATGCTGCCGCTGTTCGTGCCGCCGCTGGTTGCCGGCGTTGCCTGGGCGATCCTTGGCTCGCCGAAGACCGGGCTGATCAACACCGTCCTGGCGCGCATCGGCATCGACTGGCGGATCAATCTCTATTCCATGGAAGGCATCATCTTCGTCTTCGGCATGTACTATGCCCCCTATGTCTACATGTTCACCGCCTCGGCGCTGCGCAACATGGACCCATCGCTCGAGGAGGCCGCCGAAATCTCGGGCGCGAGCGCGCTGCGCACCATGGCTACCGTCACCTTTCCGCTGATCCTGCCGGCGATCATCTCGGGCATGCTGCTTTCCTTCGTGGTGATGCTCGGGATCTACGGCATTCCCGCCGTGCTCGGCGCGCCCGCGAATATCTCGGTGCTGACGACCTATATTTTCGCGCTGACCTCCTGGGCACCGCCGCGCTACGCGACCGCCGCCGCAGTGGCGATGATCCTGATGCTGGTGACCGGCCTGCTGGTCTCGCTGCAGCAGAAAGTGCTCTCGGGGCGCAGCTTCACCACCGTCGCCGGCAAGGCATTCCGCCCACGCGCGCTCAACCTCGGCCCCTGGCGGTTCTTCACTCTGGGCCTCGCGATCGCCTATCTATTCGTGGTGGTCATTCTGCCAACACTCGCCCTGCTGGTCGCGGCGTTCAGAAAATTCCTCTTCATCCGCGACCTCGCCGGCCTGTTCGACGCCAAGCAGTACAGCTGGCTGCATTTCGAGCGCCTCTTCTCGAACCCGGCGACGATCAATTCGATCATCAACACCATGCAGGTCGCGGTGATCACCGCCGCGATCGGCGGCGTGCTCGCCTTTGCTATCGGCTACACGGTGGCGCGCAGCAACGCGCCGATGCGCCGCACCATCGACCTGATTTCGACCGCGCCGGTGGCTATCCCCGGGCTTGTGATCGGCGTCGCCTATCTCTGGGCCTGGATCGGCCTGCCCGGCGGGTTCTATGGCTCGATCTGGATCCTGGCGCTGGCCTTCGTCGCCCGCTTCCTGCCCGATACCGTGAAGGCGCTGTCGACGTCGCTGATGCAGATCCATCGCGAACTCGAGGAAGCCGCCTGGATCTGCGGCCGCGGCACGCTGTCTACCATCGCCACCATCATGCTGCCGCTCGCCCGCCCGGGCGTGATCGCGGCCATGACGCTGCTGTTCGTGCTGGCCATCCGCGAGCTGGGCTCGTCGCTATTCCTCTATTCCAGCGGCACCATGGTGATGGCGGTGCAGCTGCTTGGCTATTATGAAGGCGGCAATATCAGCGTGACCGCGGCCTTCAGCCTGGTGCAGATGATCATCCTCGGTGTGCTGATCGGCATCACCAACCGCCTCTCCCGCGGCGCCGCCGGCGGTGTCGGCCGCGCCGGCTAGATCAAAGAACGGAGGACCCCCAATGACGCGCACGTCCCTGACCCGCCGCGGCCTCATCGCCGCCACCCTCGCCGCTCCCGCCATCCTGCGCCGCGAGGCGATCGCCGCACCGTTCTTGCCGCCTAACGACCTCGTCGCCGCGGCCAAGGCCGAGGGCAAGATGGTCTACTACACCGCGAGTTTCACCGAGGTGGAGCAGGAGGTCATCAACGCATTCAACAAGCGTTTTCCGTTCATCCGTATTTCCATGGTGCGCGCGTCGGGCGGGCAGCTGATCACCCGCATCAAGACCGAGGCGGCCGCGGGCAAGCTGACCGCCGATGTCATCGACCACTCTGACCGCGCCCTGATGAAGGGCATCGAGGATCTTTTTCAGGACTATGCGCCACCGAACGCGAAGGACTACCTGGAAAGTTCCATGGTGTCGCCGAAGCTCTGGCCGCGCCTGACCCCGGCCTGGTCGATCGCCTACAACAGCGAGCTGGTAAAGAACCCGCCGAAGAGCTGGATGGATCTCACCAAGCCCGAGTACGGCAACAAGCAGATCGGCACCGTCATTGCCGCCTCCGGCGGCACGACCTGGACGCGCATCATGTTCGAGCGTCAGGTGCTCGGTGGCGACTACTGGGCGAAGCAGGCCGCGACCAAACCGCAGCTCTATCCCTCCGGTGCTCCGTTGGCCGATGCGCTTGTGCGCGGCGAGGCGGTGATCGCGCCGTTGATCTTCAATGCGATCTTTCCGAAGAAGCGCGACGGCGCGCCGGTCGAGATATTCTTTCCGCCTGAGGGCGTACCCGCCTCGCCCTATGCGACCGGGATCCCCAAGACGGCCGCCAACCCCGCCGCGGCCCGCCTGTTTCTCGACTGGTCGCTGTCCGACGAAGGCCAGGCCTTTACCATCAAGGACCAGGGCAATCTCACTGCCCTCAAGGTGCCGCCGTTCTTGCCCGAGGGTTTCGACCCCAAGGTGGCGAAGGTGTGGGTGCCGAAGTTCGAGGAGTTCCGCGATTTGCACGACACCTGGATCGAGGAATGGAACACCGTCTACGGCTATCGCCAGTGATCGTCTGAATGTCCGCCAATCTTGAAATCGCAGGGCTGCGCAAAGTGTTTGCCACCGGCAAGCCCGCGGTGGATGACGTCTCGTTCACCGTCGAGGCGGGCGAGATCGTCGTTCTGCTCGGCCCCTCCGGCTGCGGCAAGACGACGACGCTGCGCTGCGTCGCGGGCCTCGAACATCCCACCGGCGGCACGATCCGGATCGGCGGGGAGCTTGTGTCCGCCCCGGCGCAGGGACGGCTCGTTCCCCCGCGGGATCGCAATGTCGGCATGGTGTTCCAGTCCTATGCAGTCTGGCCGCACATGACGGTGCGCCAGAACGTGGCCTATCCGTTGAAAGGCCGCGGCCTCGGGCGCGACGACATGGCCCGCAAGGTCGCCGAGGCGCTCGACCTCGTGGACCTCGCGGACTACGCCGAGCGGCCGGTTACCCAGCTCTCCGGCGGCCAGATGCAGCGCGTCGCCCTGGCCCGCTCGATGGTCTATGCGCCGCGGCTGCTGCTGCTTGACGAGCCGCTGTCGAACCTCGATGCCCAGCTCCGCCTACGGCTTCGCGACGATCTCCGCCGTATCATCAAGCGCGTCGGCCTCACGGCGCTTTACGTCACCCACGACCAGACCGAGGCCGTCGTCCTCGGCGACCGCATCGGCGTCATGCAGAACGGCAAGCTGCTGCAGATGGCCCCGCCCGAGGAAGTCTATCACCGCCCCGCCGATCTCTTCGTCGCCAGCTTCACCGGCGCGACCAACTTCGTCGAAGGCCGCGTCGCCGCCCGCGAGGGTGAATTCGGCCAGGTCGCCCTCCCCGGCGGCCAGATGGTCACCGCCTGGCTGGCGCGCGGCGTCGAGATGAGCAGCGCCGTCAAGATCGCCATCCGCCCCGAGAACATCCGTTTCGACGCCGGCGGCGCTAACAGCTTCGACGTCGAAGTGCTGAGCCAGCGCTTCCAGGGCGTGCAGACCGCCTATGAGCTCGCCGCCTTCGGCACCCGGATCGAGGCGCTCGACACCGGCACCACGATGCGGCACGCCCCCGGCAGTATCGTGCGTATCAGTGTGCCGCCGGAGATCTGCTGGGCCTATCCGGCGGCCTCCGCGACGATGGAGGTCTGAGCGGCATGGATTTCGGTCTCGACGACGGGCAGCGCATGCTCGTCGATACCGTCCGGCGTTTCATCGCCGCGGAACTTGCGCCTTTGGAGGACGAGGTCGAGCGCAGCGGTATCCTGCCGCCGGAAACCGCCGCCGCCCTGCTCGCCAAGTCGCGCGCCCTCGGCCTCTACGCCATGAATATCCCGGAGGCCTATGGTGGCGGCGGCCTCTCCGCGCTCGATACCATGCTGGTCGAGGAACAGTTTGGCCACACCACCGACATCCTGATCCGCCGCGCCTTCGGCAATGTCTACGAGGTTCTGCTCGCCGGCACCGACGCGCAGAAGGACCGCTGGCTGCGCCCCTCCGTCACCGGCGCGCGCACCGGCTCCATCGCCATCACCGAACCTGGTGCGGGCTCCGATGCCGCTTCCATTCGCACCCGCGCCGTGCGCGCCGGTGCTGGCTGGGTGCTTGATGGGAACAAGCACTTCATCAGCGATGGCCTCTTCTCCGACTACTTCATCGTCTCCGCCGTCACCGACCCCACCGCCGGCGGCAAGGGCATCTCGCTCTTCCTCGTCGACCGCGACACCCAAGGCGTCACCATCGGCCGCAATCAGGAGATGATGGGCCTGCGCGGCACCAGCCACGTCGAACTCTTCTTCGAATCCGTTCACCTCGACGAGATCAACCTCCTCGGCGGCGCTGGCAACGGATTGAGGCTGGCACTGGAAACGCTCGGCCGCGTTCGCCTCGCCCAAGTCGGCGCGCGCGCCATCGGCAAGGCCACCCACGTCCTCGCCTTGATGACCGACTACGCTCGCGAACGCCGCCAGTTCAACGCGCCCATCGGCGACTTCCAATTGATCCAACAGATGATCGCCGACAGCGTCATCGAAGTGAACGCCGCCCGCCTCATGCTCCATCGCGCCGCCTGGATGATCGACCAGCGGCAGGACGCGCGCCACTGGATCGCCATAGTCAAGGTCCAGGCCGCTGAAACTCTTGGCCGCATCGTCGATCGCGCCGTCCAGGTTTTCGGCGGCATGGGATTCAGCAAGGACCTGCCGATCGAGCGCTATTACCGCGATGCCCGCATCTACCGCATCTTCGACGGCACATCGGAAATCCACCGCACCACCATAGCTCGTGCCGCCCAGCGCCAGGGCTCCGCGCTGTTCGACCCGGCGGCCGCCTCGTGACCGCCTGTCCCATCCTGCAATTCGGCACCAGCCGGTTCCTGCAGGCCCATGTCGACCTGTTCGTCTCCGAAGCGAACGCCGGCCCCATCGCCGTCGTCCAGACCACCGGCTCCCCCGACAGCCGCCGCCGCATCGCCGGCTTCCGCACCACCCGCCCCTACCCGGTCCACCTCCGCGGCCTCGCCGACGGCCAACCCGTCGACCGCACCTTCGCGGTCAACAGCATCGCAGCCGCCTTCGACGCAGACCACGACTGGCATGAAGTCAAACGCCACTTCATCCACGACGCCCAATGGATCATCTCCAACACCGGTGACCGCGGCTACGAACCCCACCTCGACGACCGCCCCAACGACGCCCCACCCCACGGCTTCCCCGCCAAACTCACCACCCTCCTCCATGCCCGCTGGCAGGCCGGCGCCCCCGCCCCAACCCTGCTCCCCTGCGAACTCATCAGCGACAACGGCCGCATCCTCCGCGACGCCGTCCTCGCCATCGCCCAAGCCTGGTCCCTCGATCCCGCCTTCCTCGCCTGGCTCACCGACGCCTGCCGCTGGATGAACTCCCTCGTCGACCGCATCGTCCCCACCTCCCTCGATCCCGTCGGCGCCATCGCCGAGCCCTACGCCCTCTGGGCCATCGAAGATCAGCCCGGCTTCATCCCCCCCTGCCACCACCCCGACATCCGCGTCGTCCCCGACCTCGCCCCCTATGAACGCTTGAAGCTCCACATTCTGAATCTCGGCCACACCGTCCTCGCCGAAACTTGGCATGCCGCCGGCCGAAACCCCAACGAAACCGTCGTCCAGGCCATCGCCGACCCACTCATGTCCGGCCCACTCGCCATCATCTACGACAGCGAAGTCCTCCCCGTCTTCGCCGCCCTCGGCATGGCGACCGAAGCCGCGACCTACCGCGCCACCGTTCTCGACCGCTTCGCCAACCCCCACCTCCAACACCGCCTCGCCGACATCTACGTCAACCACGGTGCCAAGAAACTCCGCCGCATCGGCGCCTTCCTCGACCTCGCGCACGACGTTGCACCCACGCATCCGACGCCTATCCTGACGCGGATGCTGCGATCCGGTATCGATTAGAGCGCGATCGCTTGAGGCCGATGGGCCAGAAAGCGTGAATCGCGCTCTTCTTCAACAGGTTGCCAGATCATGATTGGTTTGACCTAAACCAATCATGATCTGGAGTAAGCGAAGGCTCCGCCGGCTCAGGGCCACGGGCCCTGAGAACCCATCACATCTCTCGGCTGGATCAACGGCCTTCAGCCGCAATCCCAAGATCTCGCCGCGGTCGCTGGCGAAGCCTAAAAAAAGCAGAGGGACTGCACGGCATGTCGTGCAGTCCCTCGTCTGTTTGCCTGCGGCGCCAAGAAAAGCGTTTGCAGCTGATGGCCATCGATCCAGCCGCAAGCAGTAATGGGATCCAAGGGATCGAGTGGACCGTGGCCGAAGGCGGCGTAAGCCGATCGATGCCCTTGGCCGGCGGAACCCCTTTCCTTCAATCCCTTCCAGGCTTCGCATCCCGGAAGCTCGTTCCGCTCTCCGCCAGCGCCCGCAGCTTGCGCGACGGCGCCCAGCGTTCGCCGTATTGCTGATGCCAGGCGGCAATCTGGTTGTAGACGTCCTGCACCCCGATCGTGTCTGCCCAGTGCATCAACCCGCCGCGGTAGCGCGGGAAGCCGAACCCGTAGAGCCACATGATGTCCACGTCGCTCGAGCGGTAGGCGATGCTTTCCTCGAGGATCTTGCAGGCTTCATTGACGGACGCGAACAGCAGACGGCGGAGGATTTCCTCCTCGGTGAAACTGCGGGGCGGGTTACCAAGTTTGGCGCTCTCCTCGCGGATGATGTCGGCGACGATCGGATCGGGGTGAGGCGTGCGGTCGCCCTTTTCGTAGCGATACCATCCGGCGCCGGTCTTCTGGCCAAAGCGGCCAAGCTCGCAGAGCCGGTCGGGGATCGGCTGCTTGCGGTAGTTCGGGTTTTCGGCAGCCCGGCGCTTGCGGCTTGCCCAGCCGATATCGAGCCCGGCGAGATCGCCGACCGCAAAAGGACCCATGGGGTAACCGAAATCGACCATCACCTTGTCGATCTGCTCGGGAAGCGCACCCTCTTCGAGCATGACGATCGTCTCGACGGAGAATGGCGCCCGGCTGCGATTGGCCAGGAACCCGTCGCAGTTGCCGCAGGCCGCGCTGATCTTGCCGATATCGCGCCCCATCTTCATCACCGAGGCGAGCGTCGACGGCGACGTCTTCGCCCCGTTCACCACCTCCAGCAGCTTCATCACATTCGCCGGCGAGAAGAAATGCGCGCCCGCCACATCCTCGGGCCGCTTGGTGACGGACGCGATCTCATCGATGTTCAGCGCCGAGGTGTTCGACAGCAGCAGCGCCCCCGGCTTCATCACCGCGTCGAGCTTGGCGAACACCTCCTTCTTCGGCGCCATCTCCTCAAAGATCGCCTCGATCACCGCATCCGCATCCGCGATCGCCTCATAGGTATCCACCGGCTGGATACGGGAGAGCCGTGCATCCATCTCTTCCTGCGTGAGACTGCCACGTTTCACCGATGTCGCGTAGTTGTTGCGAATCCGCTCCATCCCCCGCGCCATCGCCTCGGACGAAGCTTCAAGGATACGCACGGGAATACCGAAATCAGCAAAACTCATCGCAATGCCGCCGCCCATCGTGCCCGCGCCGACCACCGCCGCCGACGCAATCGGACGCACCGGTGTGCCATCCGGCAGGCCGGGAATGCGCGCCACCTCGCGCTCGGCAAAGAAGGCATAGCGCAGCGCCCGCGCTTCCGGCGCATTCTCCAACTCCAGAAACAGCTCCTGCTCCCGCGCCAACCCCTGCTCGAACGGCAGCGAGCAGGCCGCCTCGACCGCGAGAATGCAGTTATACGGCGCCTTCTGGTTACGTGCCTTGCGCGCGATCGACTTGCGCATGGCATCGAACATTCCAGGATTGGCCTTGAATTCCTCGACCTGCCCATTGCGGTCCCGCACCCGCGGCAGCGGCCGCACATCAGCCTTCTCCCGCGCGAACGCCACCGCCGCCGCCCGCAGCCCGGCGACGTCATCCACCACCCGATCGACGATCCCCAGCGCAAGCGCCTCCGGCGCTGGCACATGCCGCCCGCTGGTGATCAGGTCCAGCGCCTTCTGCGCCCCGATCAGCCGCGGCAGCCGCTGCGTCCCCCCGCCGCCTGGCAGGATGCCGATCAACACCTCCGGCAGACCTACCTTCGCGCTCTTCGCCGCGATCCGGTAATGGCACCCCATCGCGTTCTCAAGCCCGCCGCCCAGCGCATAGCCATGGATGGCCGCCACGATCGGCTTGTTGCCCGCGTCCATGACGTCATAGGTCCGCTGCCCCAGCGGCGTGCGCGCGCGTCCCTTGCCGAACTGGCGGATATCGGCCCCCGCGATGAAGCTCCGCCCGGCCCCGATCAGCACGATGGCCTTGATCGACGGATCGGCATTCGCGGCATTCAGGCTGGCGATGATTCCCTCCGGTACCCCCGGGCTCAACGCGTTCACCGGCGGGTTATCGACCACGATAACGCCGACATCCCCGTCCTTTTCCAGGCGAACCAGTGCTTTCTCGCTCATGACATTTCCCGCCGCAGGTTGATTGTTGCCCCCAAGGCTATTCGCTCAGGCGCGCTCCGTCGAGCCTGGGGGCTCGCGCGCCAGTCCAGCCTAGACGCTTGCCGAGCGGCTGCATCAGCAACATACTTGACCCAACAAGCCCGCGCGGCATCGGAGGAAAACATGGATCTGCGCTATTCGCCCGAGGATCAGGCCTTCCGCGAGGAGGTCCGCACCTTCATCCAGCAAAACCTGCCCGCCGACATCCGTGAGCGCAGCCGCAACGGCTATGGCTTCCGCAAGGAAGATATCGTCTCGTGGCAGCGCATTCTCAACAAGAAGGGCTGGGCCGCCTATAGCTGGCCCAAGGAATACGGCGGACCTGGCTGGACGCCAACCCAGCGGATGATCTTCCAGGAGGAGATCATGATGGGCAACGCCCCCGAAGTCTCCGGCTTCAACATCACCATGATCGGCCCGGTGCTGATGCAATTCGGCACCCAGGCGCAGAAAGACCACTTCCTCCCCCGCGCCGCCAACATCGACGACTGGTGGTGCCAGGGCTTCTCGGAGCCCGGCGCCGGCTCCGACCTGGCCTCCCTCAAGACCGCCGCCGTCCGCGACGGCGACCACTATGTCGTCAACGGCCAGAAGATCTGGACCTCGACCGCGCATCACGCCGACTGGTGCTTCGTCCTCGTCCGCACCGACCCGCACGCCAAGAAGCGCCAGGAAGGCATCTCCTTCATCCTCGTCGACATGAAGACCCCGGGCATCACCGTCCGCCCGATCATCTCCATCGACGGCAGCCACCACCTCAACGAGGTCTTCTTCGACAACGTCCGCGTGCCCGTCGAGAACCGCATCTACGAGGAAAACCGCGGCTGGGATGTGGCCAAGTTTCTGCTCGGCAACGAGCGCACCGGCATCGCCCGCCTCGGCAAATCCAAGGAGCGGCTGGAATACGCCAAGGAACTCGCCCGCGAAGTCCAGCAGAACGGCAAGCCCCTCATCGAAGACCCTGCCTTCCGTCGCCGCGCCGCCCAGATCGCCGTCGACCTCAAGGCCCTGGAGCTCACCCAGCTCCGCGTCGTCTCCGCCAAGAAAAAGGAGGCCGGCAAACCCGATCCCTTCTCCTCGATCCTCAAGATCAAGGGCACCGAGCTGCTGCAGGAAACCAGCGAACTCGTCATGGACGTTGGCGGCCCGCTCGCCATGCCCGGCTGGGCCAAGGAGCTCGCCGCCATGAGCAACGAGCCGCCCTATGGGCCCGACTGGGCGCCCGCCATGGCCGGCCCCTATCTGATGCTGCGCGCCGCCTCGATCTACGGCGGCACCAACGAGATCCAGAAGAATATTCTCACCAAAGCTGTGTTGGGGCTGTAATGGATTTTGAACTCTCCGAAGACCAGCGCCTCCTGAAGGACAGCATTTCGCGCCTTCTCTCCGACACCTATGGCTTCGCCGCCCGCCGTGGCTACCAGCAGGAAGCCAATGGCTGGAGCAAGAAGACCTGGGACCAGTACGCCGAACTCGGCCTCCTCGGCCTCCCCATCGCCGAAGAATACGGCGGCTTCGGCGGCGGCCCCGTCGACGTCATGCTGGTGATGGAGGAAATCGGCCGGGTCCTCGCGCTCGAGCCCTACCTCGCCTCCGTCGTCCTCGGCGCCACCGCGGTCAAACTCGCCGGCAGCGAGAGCCAGAAATCCATGCTGCTCTCAGCCGTTGCCGTTGGGCAAACCAAACTTGCCTTCGCCCACGGCGAACAGCAGGCCCGCTACGACCTCAACGACGTCCTCACCACAGCCAAGCGCGACGGCAGCACCTGGCTGCTCGACGGCACCAAAAGCGTGGTCCTCCACGGCGACTGCGCCGACAAACTCGTCATCAGCGCCCGCACCGCTGGCAGCCGCCACGACACTGGCGGCGTCTCCCTCTTCCTCGTCGACGGTAGCGCCAAAGGCCTCACCCGCCGCGGCTACGCCATGCGCGATGGCACCCGCGCCGCCGAACTCGCCCTCGCCGGCGTCCGCGGCGAACTCCTCGGCACCGCCGATGCCGGCCTCCCGATCGTCGAACACGCCACACAGGCCGGCATCGCCGCCATGGCCGCCGAAGTCGTTGGCGCCATGGAAGCGGTCCACGCCATGACGCTTGACTATATGCGCACCCGCCAGCAGTTCGGCCGCGCCATCGGCGAAAACCAGGTCATGCAGCACAAGGCCGCGGACATGCTGATCGCCATGGAGCAAGGCCGCAGCATGGCCATGCTCGCCTCCATGATGGTCGACGAACCCGACGCCGACGAACGCCGCTACAACATGTCGCTGGCCAAAGTCGGCGTCGGCCAGGCCGGCCGCGCCGTCACCCAGGCCGCCGTGCAGATGCACGGCGGCATCGGCATGACCGAAGAATACGCAGTCGGACACTACTTCCGTCGCGTCATGACCTTCGAGCACCTCTGGGGCGACTGCGCCTACCACCTCGCGGCCCTCGCCGAAGAAGTCGCCTGAAACCACGCTCCGCCGGCGCGAAACTGGCGGAGCCGCCTACCGCCTGGCGCGGATCGCGTCGGCGATCTTCTCCGCCGACATCAGAACGGGAATGTTGAGATTGGCGCAGGGGATCGTCGGCATCAGCGAGGCATCACAGACATAGAGCCCCTCGGTGCCCACCACCTTCCCGCCGGGATCGGTCACCACCATCGGATCATCCGGATCGCCCATCCGGCACGTCCCGCAGGGATGCCAGACACCGCCGACGACATTGCGAAGATGCGCCTCCAGCAGCCCATCATCCGCGGCCAACACCTCCACCGCCTCCGCATCCTCGATCGCAGTGGCGATCATTCGCCGCCGCAGATCCTCCGACAGGTCCATCAACGGCCCGGCGATCGCCATCACCACCCCATTGCGCAGCGTCGGGCGGATCAGACTCTTGATGCGCGCCGAATAGCTGGTTGGGAAAATATCGAGCACCGCGCCCGCATTCCGCGCTGATTGCAAAATGCCGAGGCAGAACCGAAACGATTGCATCAGCCGCACCAGATCGCGTTGATCCGACAGCATGCGAAAATCGATATCCGGCCTCCCCGCCACAACGTCGCCGAGCCTGACGCGACCTTTCGAATATGACTTGTTCACCCAGCCATACAGCGTCCCGATCCGCCGCCCCACCGCATGCCAGCCCGACCGCGTGGACACCGCCACATGCATGTCTCCCGCCGGCGTGCCCGCCAGCCCCGACGACCAGCGCAACAGGCTCTCCAGGTGATACTTCTCCTCCGCCGGCATCCGCATGTCCGGCGCCAGAAACGCTGACAACCCGACCGCCGGATGCTCCTGCAAGTTCTCCCCCACCCCCGGTCGCGCCACCACAATCGGCACACCGCGTTCCTGCAAATGCCCCCCCGGACCGATCCCGCTGCGCATCAACAGCACCGGGCTGCCGATCGCGCCCGATGAAACGATCACGTTGTGCGCTGCGATGCTGCGATCGACCCCGCCGATATGCAGGTCGATCCCACACGCCCGGTTCCCCTCCATCCGCACCCGTGTCACCGCCGCACTGGTGAGAATGTCGAGATTGTCCCGGGCCCGCACCGCCCCCGTCAGATACGCCAGCGCCACGCTCGCCCGCCGCCCGTTCTCGTCGATGTTCACCGCCGTCGGGATCATGCCCACTTTCCACGGACCATTCTGGTCCGCCACCTGAGGCAAACCCGCCGTCTCCCACGCAGCCTTCGCCACCGCCCGCGTGAACCCGCACCACCCCTCGCGCTTCACCCGCTGGATCGGCAGTGGCCCATCCTTGCCATGCAACGGCCCGTCATAGGTGAGGTCGCGCTCCAGCTTGATGAAATACGGCAGCACATCGTCCCAGCCCCATCCGCGCGCCCCATGCGCCACCCAGTCCTCGAAGTCCGACGGCTGCCCACGGTTGGCGCCGATGCCGTTCACCGACGACCCCCCGCCCAACACCTTCGGCTGCTCATACGGCCGCGGCGTCGCCGGCTGGTTCGAGCGCACCTCGCCCATCGTCGCCACCAGCTCCGTCCAGAACCAGTTGCCGTTGAACTGCGCCCGCCCAGGATACGACGCCGCGATCGCCGCCGGCACCGCTCCCTCCGCGATATTCGGCCCCGCCTCCACCAGCAGCACCGAAATCCCCGGATCCTCCGACAGCCGCGCCGCCAGCACCGATCCGGCCGACCCGCCGCCGACAATGATAAAATCGAATTGTCTGTTCATTCTGTGCATGGCCGCGCCACCCGTGAACCGTCACGCGAGTTTGAAGCGCCCTCGCCCGCATGTCGACCGCATCCCGCCCGCACCATTCGCGCCCCGCACGGCACGGCAGAGCGGTACGCGGAAATGGTCCATTGCGGCGCCCCCCGTCCGGACCGCATACACCTCCCGCGGCCATGCCAAACAGGACGCCAATTCACCGGGAACGCCCACCGTGCCGATTGCCACCACTACCCTGCCGTCCGACGGCGTCGACTCCCGTTACGCCTGGACCCGCCTGTGCATCGCTTTGCTGATCTCCACCATCGGCGGCGTCGGCATGTGGTCCGTCGTCGTCGCGCTCCCCGCCGTCCAGGCCGAATTCGGCGTCGATCGCGGCATGGCCTCGCTGCCCTACACCCTCCTCCTCGCCGGCTACGCCACCGGCGGCGTCCTGATGGGCAAGCTCACCGAGCGCTTCGGCGTCGCCAGCCTCATCGGCGTCGGCGCCGTCGTCATGGCCATCGGCTATATCGTCTCCGGCCTCTCGGGCAACATCTGGCAGTTCATGCTCGCCCACGGCATCCTCATCGCCTTCTTCGGCTCCTCCCCCACCTTCGGCCCCCTGATGGCCGACACCTCCTTCTGGTTCCTCAAGCGCCGCGGCCTCGCCGTCGCCATCTGCGCCTCCGGCAACTACCTCGCCGGCACCATCTGGCCGCCCGTCGTCCAGTATTTCATCGAGACCCAAGGCTGGCGCGCCACCCATATCGGCGTCGGCCTCTTCTGCGGCTGCACCCTCGTCCCCCTCTCCTGGTTCCTCCGCCGCCGCGCCCCCGGCCACGGCCCGGCCCCGGTCCGCCAGCCCGGCGAAGCCCCCGCCCGCGTCCTCGGCCTCGCGCCGGCCACCGTGATGATCCTCATGGCCATCGCCGGCGTCGCCTGCTGCGTCGCCATGGCCACCCCGCAAGTCCACATCGTCGCCTACTGCGGCGACCTCGGCTACGGCGCCGCCCGCGGCGCCCAGATGCTCTCCCTCATGCTCGGCTTCGGCATCATCAGCCGCCTCGCCTCCGGCTTCGTCGCCGACAAGATCGGCGGCATGCGCACCCTCCTGCTCGGCTCCGTCCTCCAGGGCCTGGCCCTCGTCCTCTACTCCCTCTTCGACAGCCTGCCCTCGCTCTACATCATCTCCGCCCTCTTCGGCCTCTTCCAGGGCGGCCTGATCCCCTCCTACACCATCGTCATCCGCGAAATCTTCCCGCCCCGCGAAGCCGCCCTCCGCGTCGGCGCCGTCCTGATGGCGACCATGATGGGCATGTCCTTCGGCGGCTGGCTCGCCGGCGCCATCTTCGACCTCACCGGCACCTACGCGCTGGCCTTCATCAACGGCACGGCGTGGAACCTGCTCAACTTCGTCCTCGTCTTCTTCCTCTTCCGCCGCCGCCGTTCACAAGCGCCCGCATTCGCGTGATACTCGCCTCCTGAAGTGCCCGCCCTTGCAGGCACTGGAGGGAGCGGCGCCATGAAAAACCTCGGCATGCTCGTCATCGGCCAGGCGCCCCGCGCCGATGTCGAGGCGCAGATGCAAGCCCTCGTCGGCCCCGATGTCGCCATCACCCTCCGTGGCGCCCTCGACGGCATGACCCGCGCCGAAATCGCCGCCATCCCCCCCACCGACGGCGACGACACCCTCTTCACCAAACTCCCCTCCGGCGAAGGCGTCACCATCAGCAAACACGTCGTCGAGGCCCGCGCCAAAACCGCCCTCCAATCCATGCGCGGCGAAGGCTTCTCCGTCACCATGCTCTGCTGCACCGGCGACTTCCCCGCCCTCGACGGCGACGGCCTCGTCGTCCTCCCCTCCGCCGTCCTCTCCGGCGTCGTCGCCGGCCTCCTCCCCCGCGGCCGCCTCGGCCTCCTCTTCCCGCTGGCCGAACAAGCCGACCAACTCACCGCCAAATGGCGCCGCCCCGGCCTCGACGTCGTCGCCATCCCCCTCATCCCCACCGCCGACCCCGCCACTACCGCCGAAGCCGCCACCCGCCTCGCCGCGGCCAGGCCCGACCTCGTGGTGATGGACTGCATGAGCTACACCCAGGACATGAAAAACCAGGTCCGCGCCGCCACCGCGGCGCCGGTCATCCTGTCGATCACCGCCGTCGCGCGTGTCATTCGTGAAATGCTGGACTGACGCGGGATGACAGCGAATCGAAACAAAACAACAGAAGTAAGATCTTCTTTTTCTGAAGAAAAAGAAGCAAAAAGACTTTTTCCAATTTGCATCGTGCGGCGGTGCCTAAGTGCGAAGCACCAAAGAGTGCAAAAGTTTTTTGGTTCTTTTTTTCAAAAAAGAACCCCTTCCTTCTCCCGGGAGTTCCCAACATGCGCATAGCCAAGATCGAAGACCTCCACTGCGACGCCGGCTGGCGCCATTTCTCCTTTCTCAAGATCACGACTGACACCGGCATCGTCGGCTGGTCCGAATACCAGGAGCGTTTCGGCACCTCCGGCCTCACCGGCACCATCCACGGCCTCGGCGACCTCATCATGGGCTGGGATCCCCGCCCCGTCGAAAAAGTCACCGCCTATCTTCACGGCATCATGCGCCAGGTTCAGGGTGGCGTCGCCCAGCAGGCCATCGCCGCCATTGAGAACGCCCTCGTTGACATCAAGGCCAAGGCCCTCGGTGTCCCCGTCTACGAACTCCTGGGCGGCCCCATCCGCGACCGCATCCCGCTCTACTGGTCCCATTGCGGCTACGTCCGCGTCCGCTGGCCCGAGAAGGTCAAGGCCTGGACCGGTGGCGATCCGATCCGCTCCCGTTCCGACATCGTGAACCATGCCCGTGAGATCGCCGCCGCCGGCTTCAAGGGCATCAAGACCAACCCCTTCCGTTTCGACGTCGATCCCCCCGTCGTCCACATGCCCGGCTTCAACGGCTCGCCTGGCTGGCCCGAGCTCAACATCACCAAATCCCTCGTCGCGGGGATCGTCGACCAGATGGAAGCCTTCGCCGAAGGCGGCGGCCCCGACATGAACCTCCACCTCGATCTGAACTTCAACTACAAGACCGAAGGCTACATCCGCCTCGCCCAGGCCCTCGAACCGCTCGACCTCTTCTGGCTCGAAATCGACAGCTACGACCCCGCGGCGCTGGCCACCATCCGCCGCTCCTCGAAGACCCGCATCGCCTCCTGCGAGTCCCTCTTCCATCGCCGCCAATACCGCCCCTACTTCGAGCAACAGGCCGTCGACGTCGCCATCATCGACGTCCCGTGGAATGGCATCCTCGAAGCGGTGAAAATCGCCTCGCTCGCCGACACCTACGAAATCAACATCGCCCCCCACAACTTCAACGGCCACCTCGGCAACCTCATGTCCGCCCATCTCTGCGCCGCCGTCCCCAACGTCCGCGTCATGGAAATCGACATCGAGGACGTCCCCTGGAAAGACTCCACCGTCACCGTCCCCCCCAAGGTCGAAAACGGCGAACTCCTCATCCCCACCGGCATCGGCTGGGGCGCCGACGTCAACGAGGACGTCCTCAAAGCCCACCCCGTCAAAGCCCGCGAAGCCGGCGCACGGTAGGGCGCGATGAATTCCGATAGGCGAATTCATCGCGTCCTACCTCACTATGTTTGATCGCTTGATTCAGACCTCCGGTGATTCCACCTTCGGTCATCAAGCTCTAGGAGCAACAACATGAATCTCGGACGCCTCGGGGTCTGGTATCCCGTCGATCGCCTCAACGCCCCCCAGCTCAAGGACTTCGTCGCCAACGTCGAATCCCGCGGCTACGCCACCCTGTGGTATCCGGAATCCCGCGGCTACGAATCCTTCGCCGTCGCCGGCTACATGCTCGCCCACACCAAGAGACTCATCGTCGGCAGCTCCATCGCCTCGATGTACGCCCGCGATGCCTTCACCGCGCGGCGCGGCATGATCACGCTGAACTCCCTCTACGGCGACCGCTTCGTCTTCGGCCTCGGCGTCAGCCACAAGCCCATGGTCGAAGGCGTCCGCGGCCACGACTACGGCAAGCCCGTCCCCGTCATGCGCGCCTATCTCGACGCCCTCCAAGGCAAGGAAGACGGCGCCGCAAACTGGCCCGTGGCCCTCGCCGCCCTCGGCCCCCTCATGCTCAAACTCTCGCGCGACCGCACCATGGGCGCGCTGCCCTACAACGTCACCCCCGCCCACACCGCCGAAGCCAAGGCCATCCTCGGCCCCGACAAGTGGCTCGCCGTCGAACAGAAAGTCTGCCTCGAGACCAACCCCGCCCGCGCCCGTGAGCTCGGCCGCGCCGAGCTCTCCCGCTACATGACGCTCGACAACTACCGCAACAACTGGCTCCGCCTCGGCTTCACCGAAGCCGAACTCTCCAACGGCGGCAGCGATCGTTTCATCGACGCCATGGTTCTGCACGGTGACGCCGCCACCATCAAAGCCGGCCTGCGCGAACACTTCACCGCCGGCGCCACCCATGTCTGCCTCCAGCCCGTCCACGCGCCGGAAGACTGGGCCCACCGCGACCGCATGATCGCCGAACTCGCCGACACCTGATACAAACACGTCCAGGCAACGAAAAACAAAGGGGAGGACACCATGCCGAAACTGCTCAGCGAAGCCGCCGTCGCGCACTACCACCGCGACGGCTACCACTTCCCGATCGACATCCTGACCGCCGCCGAAGCCGCCGCCGCCCGCGCCAATCTCGAAGCCCACGAGAAACTCACCGGCGGCCCCATCCGCGGCGACCTCCGCCACAAGCCTCACCTCTACCTCGCCTGGCTCAACGACCTCGTCCGCCATCCCCGCATCCTCGACGCCGTCGAAGACGTCCTCGGCCCCAATCTCTTCTGCTGGAGCACCACTTTCTTCATCAAGGAACCCGGCGACCCCGGCTTCGTCTCCTGGCACCAGGACGCCACCTACTGGGGCCTCTCCTCCCCCGACGTCACCACCCTCTGGCTCGCCTTCACGCCCGCCAATCTCGAAAACGGCTGCATGAAATTCCTCCCCGGCAGCCAGAACACCCAGGTCGCGCACACCGATACGTTCCACAAGGATAACCTCCTCACCCGCGGCCAGGAAATCGCCGTCGAGGTCGACGACAGCCAGGGCGTCTACGGCGTCCTCGCCCCCGGCCAGGCCTCGCTGCACCACGTCCTCCTCGTCCACGGCTCCGCCCCCAACCGCTCGCAAGACCGCCGCATCGGCCTCGCCATCCGCTACATCCCGACCTACGTCAAACAAGCCGTCGGCGTGCAGGACAGCGCCACCCTCGTCCGCGGCACCGACACCTTCGGTCATTTCGAACACGAACCCCGCCCCATCGCCGATCGCGATCCCGCCGCGCTGGAATTCCACGCCGGCGTCGTCCGCCGCCAGGCGCAGGTCCTCTACCGTGGCACCGGCAAAGAAACGTTTCGTGCCTGAGCCAGCCTCCGAGAAAGAAGTGTTCTTTTTGAAAAAAGAACCAAAAACTTTTGCCGATTGGCTGCGCCTCTCCCACCCCAAGAAGAGCGGCGCAGCCAAAATACCATTCGCTCCCCACACGGCACCCTCCGCCGTCGCACCACCCCAATCCGACAAAAGTCTTTTTGCTTCTTTTTCTTCAGAAAAAGAAGACCCTTCCCTACCGTAACGACCCCGCCAGGAGCCCTCCGTGCCGCTCTCACAATACCGCGTCATCGAATCCGCCACTCTCCCGGCCGCCGCCTACGCCGCCCGCCTCCTCGCCGACTTCGGCGCCGAGGTCATCAAGCTCGAGCCCCCCTCCGGTGACCCCGGCCGGAACGCCTCCCCCCTCATCGACACCCCCGACGGCCCCATCGGCGCCCCCTACGCCTTCCTCAACGCCGGCAAGCAGACCACCACCGCCCCGCTCACCGACGCTCTCCTCGCCGGCGCCGACGTCCTCATCATCTCCGACCCCGCCTTCGACGCAGACGCCGCTCGCGCCCGCCACCCCGGCCTCATCATCGCCGACGTCTCCTGGTTCGGCCGCTCCGGCCCCTACGCCGATTTCGCCGGCTCCGACGTCGTCTGCCGCGCGCTGTCCGGCATGGTCCACCTCGTCGGCCCCGCCGAGGGCCCGCCGCTTGTCGCCCCCGATTTCCAGGCCCTCACCATCGGCGGCCTCGGCGCCGCCATCGCCATTCTCGCCGCGCTGATGTCCCGCCGCCGCGGCGACGCCGGCCGTGCGCTCGAAGTGAGCATCCACGAAACCTGCATCGCCTACGCCGAGCTCAACACCGCCGACGCCTTCGTCCGCGGCGAGGGCCAGCACCGCCTCGGCATCAACCGCTTCTGGCCGACCTACCCTGTCGGCATCTACCCGGTCCGCGACGGCTGGCTCGGCGTCACCGTCGTCACCCCCGCCCAGTGGCACGCCTTCTGCGCCATGCTCGGCCTCGACGACCTCGCCGCCGACCCCGGCCTCCACACCGGCCTCGAGCGCGCCCCCCGCGCCGCCGAAATCGAAGCCCGCTTCCTCCCCATCCTCCTCACCCGCACCGTCGACGAGTGGTTCCGCGAATCCCTCGTCCGCCGCCTCCCTATCGTCCCCGTGCCCACCATGGCCGACACCCTGGCGAACCCCGAATACCGCGACCGCGGCGCCATCATCCCCATCGACGTCGGCGGCCGCCCCCTCCACGGCCTCGGCTCGCCCCTCCGCCTCACCCGCTCCCGCCCCGCCCGCGCGTCCAAAGTCCCCGCCCTCTCCACCACCCCACCGGCCCCGCGCCCCGCCATCCCCGCGGGCCGCGCCGACGGCAAACCCCTCCTCCACGGCATCCGCATCGTCGACCTCTCGATGGGCTGGGCCGGCCCGCTCGCCTCCCGCTTCATGGCCGACCTCGGCGCCGACATCGTCAAGATCGAGGCCTGCCAGTACCCGGACTGGTGGCGCGGCGTCGATTTCCGCCCCCACGTCCTCGCCGAACGCCTCTACGAAAAAGCCGGCCGCTTCAACGCGCTGAACCGCAACAAGCGCGGCATCACGCTGGACCTCACCACCCCCGAAGGCGTCGCCGCCGCCAAAGCCCTCGTCGCCGGCGCCGACGCCGTCATCGAGAACTACGCCGCCGGCGTCCTCGAAAAACTCGGCCTCGACTACGCCGCCCTCAGCGCCGTGAACCCCAACCTCGTCATGCTCTCCATGTGCGCCTTCGGGGCCTCCTCCCAATGGAGCGACTGCCGCGCCTACGGCTCCACCCTCGAACACGGCTCCGGCCTGCCCCACCTCGCCGGCCGCCCCACCGACCCGCCCTCGATGGGCCACATCGCCTATGGCGACGCCACCGGCGGCCTCAACGGCGCCACCGCCCTCCTCGTCGCCCTGCTCCACCGCAACGCCACCGGCGAAGGCCAGCACATCGACCTCTCCCAGATCGAATGCATGCTCCCCATGGCCGGCCCCGCCCTCCTCGCCACCTCCGCCGGAACCCCCACCCCCCGCACCGGCAACCGCCACCCCGACCACGCCCCCCACGGCATCTTCCCCACCGCCGCCCCCGACTCCTGGCTCGCCATCACCGTCACCTCCGACGCCATGTGGCAGCGCTGCGCCACCGCGATCGGCCGCCCCGACCTTGCCGCCGACCCCGCCCTGCAAAACACAAATGGCAGACACGCCCAGGCCGACCGCATCGAAGCCGCCCTTGCCACCTGGTCCAGCCAACACACCGCCGAAGCCGCGATGGCTGCCCTGCAAAAAGCAGGCGTCGCCGCCGGGACCGCCATCCCCCCCATCGCCCTGTTCGACGACCCCCACCTCAAAGCCCGCGGCTTCTGGCAATATCTCGACCGCCCCTTCACCGGCCCCTTCCCCCAATCCGCCCTGCCATTCCGCGAAAACCAAACCGCCTACGCGATCCGCACCCCGGCGCCGACCCTTGGCCAGCACACCGCGGAAATCCTCAGCTCCCTCCTGGGGTACAGCGAGGCCACCCTCGCCGACCTCGCGGCCCGGTCGATCACCGGGACCGAGGCTGTGGCGCCAAGGAAACGCTCCGCTCTTTAGCAGGAAGGCTCCGCCGGCCAAGGGCCGAGAGGCCCTTGGAACCCACATATTCACGCGGCTGTATGCTCGTTCTTCAGCTGCTAACGCCGTCCTTTGCGCCGCAGGCAATCAAACCTGCGACCCGTAACCAGAGCCGTGCGGTCGCAAGGCTTAATGGGCTTCGCCAGCGACATCCCCGAGATCGTGGTCTATCAACTGAAGGTCGTTGATCCAGCCGCGAGCATGGATGGGGATCAAAGGGCCTCCAGGCCCTTTGCCGGCGGAGCCTTTCTTCTCGCCGCCCTTCCTGGATCTTGTTGACATCGCTCCCCCGCGCGCTATAACCCGCGCCTCCCGGCAGCCGGTCATCCGGCCGCCCCGCATTTGTGTGCGGTCGCGTTACAGGATTTCAAGAGATGTTCGCAGTCATCCGCACCGGCGGTAAGCAGTATCGCGTTTCGCCCAACACCGTGTTGAAGGTGGAGAAGCTGGAGGCCGAGGCCGGCAGCACCGTCACGTTCACCGACGTGTTGGCCGTTGGCCGCGACGGTAACCTCACCATTGGCGCCCCCACGGTCGCCGGTGCCACGGTCACCGCCACCGTCATCGCCCAGGACCGTAACGAGACGGTCATCATCTTCAAGAAGCGTCGCCGGCAGAACAGCCGCCGCAAGAACGGTCATCGTCAGCACATCACTGTGCTGCGTGTCGCCGACATCAACGGCTGATCAGGAGAGTTCGAGATGGCACATAAGAAAGCCGGTGGTTCGTCCCGCAACGGTCGCGATACCGAGGGCCGTCGCCTTGGCGTGAAGAAGTTCGGCGGCGAGAGCGTTGTCGCCGGCAACATCATCGTCCGCCAGCGCGGCACGAAGATGAAGCCCGGCACGAACGTCGGTCTCGGCAAGGACCATACCATTTTCGCCCTCGTCGACGGCAAGGTGACCTTCCTGCGTCGCGCCGACGATCGCGTTCAGGTTTCCGTCACCCCGTTGCCGGTCGCTGCCGAGTAATCGCGCCGCGCCCCATTTTGTTTGCTGCACGGGGGTCGGCGCTAGCCGGCCCCCTTTGCGTTTCTAGGCATCTGTCATGAAGTTCCTCGACCAGGCGAAAATCTATTGCCGCAGCGGCGATGGCGGGAATGGCGTGATCGCGTTCCGGCGCGAGCGGTTCATCGAGTTCGGTGGCCCCGATGGCGGCGACGGCGGCAAGGGCGGCGACATCATTTTCGAGGCCGTCGAGAACCTGAACACCCTGATCGACTTCCGCTACACCCAGCATTTCCGCGCCGCCAAGGGCGGCAACGGCTCGGGCGCCGACAAGACTGGCCGCGGCGCCAATGACGTGGTGATCAAGGTTCCCATCGGCACGCAGATTTTCGACGACGACCGCGAGACCATGCTGGCCGACCTCGACAAGCCCGGGAAGCGGGTGGTGCTGCTGCGTGGCGGCGATGGCGGCCATGGCAATGCCCATTTCAAATCCTCCACCAACCGCGCCCCCCGCCGGGCCGATCCGGGCTGGCCGGGGGAGGAGCGCTGGATCTGGCTGCGGCTGAAGCTGATCGCCGATGTCGGGCTGGTGGGTTTGCCGAATGCGGGCAAGAGTACCTTCCTCTCGGTGGTCTCGGCGGCCAAGCCGAAGATCGCCGATTATCCGTTCACCACCCTGCATCCGCAGTTGGGCGTGGTGCGGCTGTCGATGACGCAGGAGTTTGTCCTCGCCGATATTCCAGGGTTGATCGAGGGCGCGCATGAGGGCGCGGGACTCGGGGATCGCTTCCTTGGCCATGTCGAGCGCTGCGCGGTGTTGATCCATCTCATCGATGGCGCGGCGGGCAATGTCGTGCAGGCCTGGCGGACGATTCGCGGCGAGCTTGATGCCTATGACGAAGGCCTGGCCGCCAAGCAGGAGATCATCGTTCTCAACAAGTCCGATGCGATGACCCCGCGGGAAATCTCGGCCCGCAAGGCGGCGCTGGTGAAGGCATCCGGCGCCAAGGTGTTCGTCATTTCCGCCGTCGCCGGCACCGGGGTACCGGAGTTGCTGCAGGCGCTGTGGCAGGAAATCGTCAGTGCCCGCGAGGCGCGGAAATACGCCGCATGATCCCGGCCGTCGCTTCCGCCCGCCGGCTGGTCGTCAAGATCGGCAGTGCCCTGGTGGTCGACGCCGCCAAGGCGGCGCCGCGCAAGGCCTGGCTCGACGGTGTCGCGGCCGACATCGCGGCGCTGCGGGCGCGCGGCACGGATGTGATCGTGGTCTCCTCCGGGGCGATCGCGCTGGCGCGGCGATCGCTGAAGCTGACGCGCAAGACTCTGCGGCTGGAAGAGAAGCAGGCCGCGGCCGCGGTGGGGCAGATCCGGCTGGCACAGGCCTGGACCGAGGCGTTACAGGCGCATGGGCTGACGGCGGCGCAGTTGCTGCTGACGCTCGAGGATTCCGAGGATCGCCGCCGCTATCTCAATGCGCGGGCGACGCTGACGACCCTGCTCGGCCTCGATTGCGTGCCGGTGATCAACGAGAACGACAGCGTGGCCACCGCCGAGATCCGCTTCGGCGACAATGACCGTCTCGCCGCCCGCGTGGCCGAGATGGTGCAGGCCGACCAGTTGATCCTGCTGTCCGATATCGACGGGCTCTACACCGCCGATCCTCGCCGCGATCCGACGGCGACGCATATTCCCGTCGTCGAGGCGATCACGCCGGAGATCGAGGCGATGGGGGGCGAGCCGCTGCCGGGCTATTCCAGCGGCGGCATGCGCACCAAGCTGATCGCCGCCCGCATCGCCACTGGCGCCGGCTGTGCCATGGCGATTGCCGTCGGCCAGGTCGACCATCCCCTGCAATCGCTGCTCGATGGTGCCCGCTGCACCTGGTTCCTGCCGGCGCCCGAGGGGCGCTCCGCCCGCAAGCGCTGGATTCTTGGGACCCTCGAACCGCAGGGGGCGTTGATCGTCGATGCCGGTGCGGCCAAGGCGCTGGCGCAGGGGCGGTCGTTGTTGCCGGCCGGGGTGCGGGCGCTCGATGGCGCTTTCGGGCGCGGTGACGCGGTTGTGGTGCAGGGGCCGGACGGAGCAAAACTGGCGCGGGGGTTGTCGGCCTATAGCAGCGCGGATGCGGCGCGGATCATCGGGCATAAGAGCCAGGAGATCGAGACGATCCTCGGCTGGCGCGGGCGCGACGAGTTGATCCATCGCGACGACCTGGTGCTGCTGTGAGCGCGCGACCATTCTTGGCCCTGTAGCCGAAGCGTCTGCGATCCTGCACACTCCCGCTTAGGGAAACGACCATGCACCTCGAAACCGACCGCGCCACCGATTGGCTCCGCTCCGCCACCTCTGCCGCTCGCGCGGCGTCGGGCGTGCTTGCCCGTATGCCGGCGGCGGCCCGCAATGCGGCGCTGCGGGCGGCGGCCAATGTGTTGCGGGCACGGAGCGATGAGATTGTTGCCGCCAACGCGCGGGACCTCGCGGCGTTCGATGCGGCGGGGGGGACGAAGGCGTTTCGCGATCGCCTGGCGCTGACGCCGGCGCGGGTGGAGGGGATGGCCCGGGGGCTCGACGATATCGCGGCGCTGCCCGATCCGCTTGATCGCACGCTGGCGGAGTGGACGCAGCCGAATGGTCTGAAAATTCGCCGGGTGCCGCAGCCGTTGGGCGTGATCGGCATGATCTATGAGAGCCGGCCGAATGTCGGCGCCGATGCGGCGGGGCTGTGCCTGAAGGCGGGGAGCGCGGTGATCCTGCGCGGGGGCTCCGATAGTTTTCACAGCGCGCGGGCGATCCATGCCGCTGTGACCGAGGGGCTTGCGAGCGCGGGGGTGCCGGCGACCGCGGTGCAGATTCCGCCGGAGACCGATCGGGCCTATGTGGCGGCGATGCTGGGGGCGGCGGGGCTGGTCGACCTGATCATTCCCCGCGGTGGCAAGTCGCTCGTGGAGCGGGTGCAGCGGGAGGCGCGGGTGCCGGTGCTGGCGCATGCCGAGGGGCGCTGCCACACCTATGTGCATGCCAGGGCGGATCACGCGATGGCCCGCGCGATCGTGGCCAACGCCAAGATGCGGCGGACCGGGATTTGCGGGGCGACGGAGACGCTGCTGATCGATGCGGCGATCGCGCCGGCGCTGCTGCCGGATATCATTGCCGATCTCAGGGCGCTTGGATGCGATTTCAGGGCGGGGCCGCGGGCGCGGAAGATCGTGGCGGACCTGCCGCCAGCACAGGATTCCGACTTCGATACCGAGTGGCTCGATGCGGTGCTGACGGTCGCGGTGGTCGATGATGTCGATCATGCGCTGCGGCATATCCGCCGGCACGGCAGCGAGCACACCGATGCCATCGTCACGGAAGATGCCGATGTGGCCGCGCATTTTCTTGCCGGGCTCGATTCGGCGGTGGGCATGTGGAACGCCTCGACGCAGTTCTGCGATGGGGGGGAGTTCGGGTTCGGGGCGGAGATCGGCATTGCCACGGGGCGCATTCATGCGCGCGGGCCGGTCGGGCTCGAGCAGCTCACGACGTTTCGCTACCACGTCATCGGCAACGGTCAGATCCGGCCGTGAGGCGGCGCCCCTGATCCCCCCTTACGGCGATCGCCGGAGCAGCCGGATCGGGCTGCTCGGCGGTTCCTATAATCCCGGGCATGAGGGGCATCGCCATGTGGCGGAACTGGCGCGGCGGCGGCTGCGGCTGGACCAGGTGTGGCTGCTGGTGTCGCCGGGGAATCCGCTGAAGCCGTCGCGCGGGATGGCGCCGCTGGCGCAGCGCCTGGCCTCGGCGCGGGCGATCGCCGATGGGCGGCGGATCGTGGCGACGGATATCGAGCGCGACCTCGGCACCCGTTTCACCGTCGATACGCTGCGGGCGCTGCGGCTGCGGTTTCCGCGTGCGCGGTTCGTGTGGCTGATGGGCGCTGACAACCTGGAACAAATTCCCCGCTGGCGGCGCTGGCGTGATATTGTCACAAGCGTGCCGTTTGCCGTGGTGCCCCGACCCACCTACAATCATCGCGCGCTTGCCGGACTTGCCGCCCATCGCCTGCTGGCGGCGCGGCGCACGGCCCGGCTCGCCCCCGCCCTCGCCGATTTCGACGCGCCCGCATGGGTGTTCCTGTCGGCACCGCAGAACCCCGCCTCCGCCTCCGCCATTCGCGCCGCACTCTCAGGAGTCTAGGACCATCGCCAGGAAGCCGCCTTCTCCGCCCACGGAGACCAAGAAGCCCGCCGCCAAGCGCGCCGCGCCGCGCACGCTGCTGGGCAAGATCCCGACGCCGCCAGGCACGCCGCGCAAGAAAGCCGTCGCCGCCGGGCCGAAGGCCAAGCGCGCGCCGCGGGCGAAGCCGACGGAAAGCTCGCGGCTCGACGAGTTGCAGAAAATCATCGTCACCAGCCTGGAAGACGACAAGGCCGACGACGTGATCACGCTTGATCTCGAGGGACGCGCCGCCTTCACCGACCGGATGATCATCGCAACGGGGCTTGCCGACCGGCAGATTTCGGCCATGGCGACGCACCTGGAAGAGAAGCTGCACGAGGCCGGGCTGCGGCGGATCCAGATCGAAGGGGCCTCGGGCTCCGACTGGGTGCTGATCGACGCGGGGGATATCGTAATCCACCTGTTCAAGCCGGAAGCGCGCGCCAACTACGGGCTTGAGCGCATGTGGGGCGCCGAGCTTGACGAGGAGCAGGCGCCCCCTGGCTGAACTGCGCCTGATCGCGGTCGGCAAACTCGGGAGCGGGCCGGAAGCGGCGCTGTTCGAGCGCTACAATGCGCGGCTGCGGCCGCGGCTGGCTGTCGTTGAGATTGCCGATGGGAAGGGGAGCCCGGTCGAGATCAAGCGGCGGGAGGCTGCGGGGCTGCTTGCCGCTTTGCCGGCGGGGGCGTTCGTCGTCGCGCTCGATCATGGGGGCGTGGTGCCGGATAGCGAGACGTTTTCCCGGCGGCTTACTTCCTGGATCGAGAGTGGGAAGCCGGTTTGTTTTGTGATTGGCGGCGCTGAAGGGCTCGATTCGAGTGTGATCGCGCGGGCGGATCATGTGTTGTCGCTGGGGGCTTTGACGTGGCCGCATCTGCTGGTGCGGACGATGCTGGCGGAGCAGATTTTCCGGGGGCGGGCGATCGCGGCGGGGCATCCTTATCATCGGGGGGGACGGCCCTGACCCCAGACGTTTCGCTCCACGAAACGGCGAGGTAAGCGACAGCGGTTTGCCTTCAAACCGCGATAGCGCTGCGCTTGTTCACGAAGGACGAGGCTCGGAGCTGGTTCACGGCGCGGGAGGGCGCCTGGATTGCCGCGTCGCTGCGCTCCTCGCAATGACATTTTTAATACGATATCGGAACAATATGGGCAAGCGTTTACCCCAGCCCGGATCAGATGATTTTTGAAACGCGGGATTTGATGATGCGCCAGGGGCGGGAGCTGGTGGTGGGGTAGG
>Ga0164297_10000415_pt1 | contig 53306 bp, 63 predicted proteins | sample GEODES058metaG_FD_113539 | JGI IMG/M metagenome (GOLD analysis project Ga0164297, IMG submission 113539) | Dystrophic lake water microbial communities from Trout Bog Lake, Wisconsin, USA - GEODES058 metaG | ecosystem: Environmental > Aquatic > Freshwater > Lake | place: USA: Trout Bog Lake... | reverse complement strand
ATCGAGCACCGGTGGTGCGATGGCGAGCCCATAAAGCATATATTGGCAGATCAGCTCAATCAGGCTGAGGGGACGTGTGAAATTGAGCGGTGCAAGGCGCGCAATTGGTGCGCCAATGCTTGCAAGCATGAGAGGAAAAAGGACGGCGCACAGCGCATTGCGCCAGAGCTCATCGAGCAAAAAAGACATAATTAAAAATCTCGTGTTCGAAACGCGTCAAATATGGTTTATGTAGAGTTAATAATTGGTGACGAAGGGGGTGGTTATGGCAAGGTTTTATCGGTCTTTAGGTCTTGTGATTGCTCTCTTATGCGCCCCCCAAATTGGGCATGCTGCGGAAATCACGCAAAGTCGCGTGACTGTGGGCGGTGTCTGGGCGGTCTTGCTTCGCCCCGCTCATCCGCGTGCCAGCCTGATTTTACTCACGGGTGGTGATGGGCGGGTTGAGATTGATGAGGCGGGTGAGATTTCCTATGGACGCGGCAATCAACTCGTGCGCACACGCATGGCCTATGCACAACGGGGATTTGCCGTTCTCGTGCCTGATCGCGGCTATAAGCTGAGTGATGCCGTGAGTTTTATGGCCTCGATTAAAAGGCCCGTCACTGTTGCCGGCACAAGTCGGGGCACACAGCGCGCCGCAGAAGGTATTGCGGCAGGTGCGCGGCCAGATCGCTTGGTGTTGACCTCTGGATTTTTAAGCCGCGAGTCCGGCGACAATTACAATGTCATGTCGATTTTAGGTGATCCCTCCCTCTTGCCTCCGACTCTTGTGGTGCATCACCGACAAGACGGCTGCCGCAAAACCGCCCCTGGGGGTGTGGAGCCATTTTTGGCTTGGGCCAAGGCGCATGCGCGCGTCACATGGCTCAGTGGTGGTGAGCCCGAAGGTGACCCCTGTGAGGCCCGTGGTTATCATGGATTTATGGGCATTGATGATAAGGTCGTCTCCGCCATCGCTGGATTTGCCGGCCGTTAATCACAGCCAAAATGGTTTTCCTTCCTTCCCTCTTGCTTTCATCCGCATGATGCGGCATGAGGGGGCGGTCAAATGGCTGAGGCCTTTGGCGTGCAGGAGTGTAGTTCAATTGGCTAGAGCACCGGTCTCCAAAACCGGGGGTTGTAGGTTCGAGTCCTACCACTCCTGCCATTTAGCCCCCATTTATAGTTAAGTCCTTGCTTTGGCGCCTTTGCGCACAGCATGGCTTTATGTGTCATTACCATAGGATTGAGGGAAATTAGCACTTGGCGTGGGCGGCAAGTGTCTATATAAGCCCCCCATGTGGCGCGTGACCCTCGGTTCCGCGCCGCGATCATTTTCGGCAATGGCATGGTGCTGAGCCCGCGAGGGAGCGCTGCGTTAAAGCCGGCTTTGTGAAAGAGCGCGAAAAACATGGCAAACCCTGTTGAGTTCATCAATCAGGTTCGTTCCGAAGCGAACAAGGTCACATGGCCCACACGCCGTGAGACATTGATTACCACTGGCCTTGTGCTGGTGATGGTCTTTATTGCAAGTTTGTTTTTCGTTGCCGTTGATCAGTCCTTGCGGCTGATTGTGACATTCCTATTGTCCCTTGGGCATTGAGCGGGGCCATTGATGAGCACTATGCGTTGGTACATCGTTCACGCTTACTCGAACTTCGAGAAGAAGGTTGCGGAATCAATTCGCGAGCATGCAGCTCAGCGCAACCTAAGTGATAAATTTGAAGAGATTTTGGTCCCCACAGAACAAGTGGTGGAAGTGCGCCGTGGCCGCAAGGTGAATTCTGAGCGCAAGTTCTTCCCAGGTTATGTCTTGGTCAAATGCGATTTGACCGATGACGTCTATCATCTCATCAAGAACACACCGAAAGTCACGGGCTTTTTGGGCGCGGATAAAAAGCCGATGCCTATTTCTGATGCCGAAGCTGATCGCATTAAGGGTCAAGTGGCCGATGGTGTTGAGCATCCCAAATCATCCATTTCATTTGAAATTGGTGAGAAGGTGCGTGTGCAAGAAGGACCCTTTGCGTCCTTTGAAGGTCTGGTCGAAGAGGTTGATGAAGCGCGTTCACGCGTCAAAGTGGCTGTTTCCATTTTTGGTCGCGCAACGCCCGTCGAGCTTGAATATGGTCAGGTCGAGAAGATTTAGGTTTTGCCTTTTCTAAAAGGCAAATGCATGGGGCTCGCCTCATGTTTCATCGTGGCAGATATGCTTGGTGCCATCCAAGAGGACATATCGAACCACGAACTGCAACCGACGCGTTAATGCGTCAATGATTGGAGCAGACTTATGGCAAAGAAGATCGCGGGTTACGTGAAGCTTCAAGTGCCTGCCGGCGCGGCGAATCCTTCGCCTCCCATCGGCCCAGCACTTGGTCAACGCGGCCTCAACATTATGGAATTTTGTAAAGCCTTCAATGCGAAAACAGCGCAGATGGAAAAAGGCGCGCCAATTCCTGTTGTGATTACCGCTTATCAGGATCGTTCGTTCACTTTCGAGATGAAGCAGCCACCAGTGACCTTTTGGTTGAAGAAGGCCGCAAATCTCAAGCTCGGTAAGAAGCCAGCTTCGGGTTCAAAGACACCCGGCCGCGGCTATGTCGGCAAGGTGACGCGCGCACAGGTCAAAGAGATCGCCGAAAAGAAAATGGTCGATTTGAACTGTCATACGGTTGAAGCAGCAATGGCTATGATCGAGGGCTCTGCCCGTTCGATGGGCCTTGAGGTGGTGGGGTAAGTCATGGCGCATGTAGGAAAGAGAATTTCGAAAGCGCGTGATGGTATCGTGCGCACTAAACTGTACGGCATTGATGAAGCTGTGAAGCTTGTCAAAGATCGTGCAAATGCAAAATTCGACGAGACAGTTGAAATTGCGATGAATCTTGGCGTTGACCCCAAGCATGCGGACCAGATGGTGCGCGGCGTGGTGGGCTTGCCCCATGGCACGGGCCGCGTTTTGCGCGTGGCTGTATTTGCGCGTGGCCCTAAGGCTGATGAAGCCAAGGCCGCGGGTGCTGATATTGTCGGTGCAGATGATCTCGTCACCATTGTGCAAGGTGGCACAATTGACTTTGATCGTTGCATTGCAACTCCAGACATGATGCCACTCGTTGGCCGTTTGGGTAAGGTGCTTGGCCCGCGTGGTCTTATGCCTAACCCCAAGGTCGGGACTGTGACCATGGATGTGGCTGCGGCTGTGAAGGCATCAAAGGGCGGGGCTGTTGAGTTCCGCGTTGAAAAGGCAGGTATTATTCAAGCCAGTGTTGGTAAGGCCTCTTTTGAGCAAAACCAATTGGTTGATAACATCAAGGCCTTTGTTGATGCAGTTGCTAAGGCTAAGCCACAGGGCTCCAAGGGCACTTACATCCAACGCGTTGCCCTCAGCTCAACAATGGGCCCAGGTGTGAAGGTCGATCCTGCATCTGTGGTTCTGGCTGGCCCAACTGGCAGCTAACACCTTAATCGATCTGTCAGTCTTTGGCTTGGCCATAGCTCTGACGGATTGATGTCGCGCGTGTGCGTCTTTTTTACGTTTGCCTCTTGGCATTTGTGACCAAGATAGCTAATAAGACGTTTGGGCTTTTTGTATCATCAAGCCCAATCACAATCAGAATTCCTTCCAGCAATTGGATTTATGCAATGATTTCCGATGGTTGGAAGGTGGATAGGCCAGCGGCCCTGAGGTGACTCAGGCGTTTGTCTGGCCATGTCCTGTCCGAGACTGCAGGCGTTTTTGTTGATTTTCGACAGAAACTTAATTTTGACCCCTTGGGGTGAAGGCCAGCATAGACGGGGAAAACCGAATTTCTAATGGGTCTTATGGCTCGTTATTTTGGTTCGAACCCTTCTGTCCAGAGCGATTTATCGTATCTGGGGACAGGCACTCAGTGCCGATCCATAGGGGTCGGTATGTGCAACCGGCGGTTTACCCGCCAACCGGAGAGAGCACTGTGGACAGAGCGGAAAAACGAGAGCTCGTTGCGGAACTTAATGGCGTTTTCACTGAATCCGCCGTTGTTGTCGTAGCGCACTACTCAGGTCTGACTGTTGCCCAGCTTCAAAATTTGCGTAAGCAAATGCGTGATGCAGGGGCTCAGGTTCAGGTCGCAAAGAACCGCCTCGCCAAAATCGCTCTTGAAGGCACGGATGCTGCGTCGATCGCGCCCTTGCTGCGCGGTCCAACCTTGATCGCTTATTCAAACGATCCTGTTTCAGCTCCGAAGGTCGCTGTGGCTTTTGCCAAAGATCACGACAAGCTCGTGATTTTGGGCGGTGCCATGGGAGCGACCGCTCTAAATGCTGACGGTGTGAAGTCGCTTGCGACCTTGCCATCGCTCGACGAATTGCGTGCAAAGCTCATTGGTTTGGTGCAAGCACCAGCCACGAAGATTGCTCAGCTGTCGACCGCTCCTGCTGCAAAGTTGGCGCGCGTATTTGGGGCATATGCCAATCGAGACGCGGCCTAATCGAGGTCGTTCATTCAACAATCTGGTTCGATACCAACTTTAAAGGAACACACATATGGCAAATCTTGAAAAGCTCGTCGATGACTTGTCCAGCTTGACAGTTCTCGAAGCTGCTGAACTTGCAAAAATGCTCGAAGAAAAGTGGGGCGTTTCTGCTGCTGCGGCTGTGGCTGTTGCAGCTCCTGCTGGCGGCGGTGCTGCTGGCGGCGCACCTGCTGAAGAACAAACAGAATTCACTGTTGTTCTCGCTTCAGCTGGCGACAAGAAAATTGAAGTTATTAAGGAAGTGCGCGGCGTGACTGGCCTTGGCTTGAAAGAAGCTAAGGATCTCGTCGAAGGCGCTCCTAAGCCTATCAAGGAAGGCGTCGGCAAGGACGAAGCCCAGAAGATCAAGGCAGCGCTCGAAAAGGTCGGCGCTAAGGTTGATCTTAAGTAATTTCCAAAGCTTCGGCTTAGGGTTTTGCGGTCCCGGTTCTCTGGGGCCGCATATCTGCTCTCAGGGATGATCTTCATCGCGGGAGTTTTAGTGTGGCCCTTAGGGTCATCGTTTTTTTTACCTGCATCAGGGGATGTGGGGGCAGGCGTGAGGCTCTAGGGCCCGCCGTTTTATGAGGTGCGAGGAGCGACATGGCGCAGACGTTCACCGGCCGTAAGCGTATTCGAAAGTTTTTCGGGCATATTCGCGAAGTCGCAGAAATGCCTAATTTGATCGAGGTGCAAAAGGCATCTTACGATCAATTCCTCATGGTTGATGAGCCGCAGGGCGGCCGACCTGATGAGGGGTTACAGTCCGTTTTCAAATCCGTGTTTCCAATTACGGATTTTTCCGGCACATCACGCCTTGAATTTGTGAAATATGAATTTGAAGCGCCCAAATATGATGTTGACGAGTGCCGCCAGCGCGGGATGACTTTTGCCGCACCTTTGAAGGTGACGTTGCGTTTGATCGTATTTGATGTTGATCCTGATACAGGCGCCAAATCGGTCAAGGACATCAAAGAGCAAGACGTCTATATGGGCGATATGCCGTTTATGACGATGAATGGGACATTTATTGTCAATGGCACGGAGCGTGTGATTGTCTCGCAAATGCACCGCTCACCTGGTGTGTTTTTTGACCATGATAAGGGCAAAACTCATTCAAGCGGCAAGCTTTTGTTTGCGGCACGTATCATTCCTTATCGCGGCTCATGGCTCGATATTGAATTTGACGCCAAAGACATTGTCTATGCGCGTATTGACCGCCGTCGCAAAATCCCCGTCACATCCTTGCTTTATGCATTGGGCATGGATGGTGAAGAAATTCTGCGCACCTTCTATAAGACAGTGAGCTATACACGCGAAGGCGATGGATGGCGTATGCCTTATGATGCCGAGCGCATGAAGGGTGTGAAGGCCGCAGTTGATTTGATTGACGCTGACACCGGTGATGTCGTTCTTGAAGCTGGCAAAAAGCTTACAGTGCGTGCTGCCCGTGCTTTGGCTGAGCGTGGTGTTAAAGCGCTCAAAGTGGTTGATGAAGATCTCTATGGTCAATATATCGCGGAAGATCTCTATAGCCCAGAAACGGGTGAGATTTTTGCGGAAGCGGGTGATGAGATTACGGCCAAATCATTGCAATCTCTTGTTGAGATTGGCTTTGAGGCATTGCCTATTCTTGACATTGATCACGTGAACATTGGCCCCTATATCCGCAATACTCTCGCGGTTGATAAGAACACATCACGTGAAGATGCGTTGTTTGATATTTACCGCGTCATGCGTCCAGGTGAACCACCTACGCTTGATACGGCGGAAGCCATGTTCAATTCATTATTCTTCGATGCTGAGCGCTATGATTTGTCAGCGGTTGGCCGCGTGAAAATGAATATGCGCATGGATCTTGATGCGCCCGATACAATGCGCATTTTGCGTCGTGATGATATTTTGGCGGTGGTGCGTGCGTTGGTTGATCTGCGCGATGGGCGCGGTGAAGTCGATGACATCGACCATTTGGGCAATCGTCGTGTGCGTTCAGTTGGTGAGTTGATGGAAAATCAATATCGCCTTGGGTTATTGCGCATGGAGCGTGCGATCAAAGAGCGCATGTCATCGGTTGATGTTGACACAGTCATGCCGCAAGATTTGATCAATGCCAAACCTGCGGCAGCTGCGGTGCGTGAGTTCTTTGGCTCATCGCAATTGTCACAATTTATGGATCAGACCAATCCATTGTCTGAAATTACCCATAAGCGCCGCTTGTCTGCGTTGGGCCCAGGTGGTCTGACACGTGAGCGCGCAGGCTTTGAAGTACGTGACGTGCATCCCACGCATTATGGTCGTATCTGCCCGATTGAAACACCTGAAGGTCCAAATATCGGTCTGATCAATTCATTGGCGACTTTTGCGCGCGTCAACAAATATGGCTTTATTGAAGCACCATACCGCCGCGTGCGCGACAGCCGTGTGACGGAAGATGTTGTTTATCTTTCTGCCATGGAAGAATCCAAATATTATGTCGCGCAAGCCAATGCGACGATTGATGCTCATGGTGCGCTCACAGAAGATCTTGTGGTGTGCCGCCGTGCTGGTGATGTGGTCATGGTCACACCTGATCGCGTTGACTTCATGGATGTGTCACCCAAGCAATTGGTGTCAGTGGCCGCCGCGCTCATCCCCTTCCTTGAGAATGATGACGCGAACCGCGCTTTGATGGGCTCGAACATGCAGCGTCAGGCTGTGCCTCTCGTGAAGGCTGATGCGCCTTTGGTTGGTACGGGCATGGAGGCTGTGGTGGCGCGCGATTCAGGCGCTGCGATTGCGGCCCGTCGGACTGGTTATGTCGACCAGATTGATGCGACACGTATTGTTGTGCGTGCGACAGAAGAGCATGATCCATCAAAGCCTGGCGTTGATATTTATCGCTTGATGAAATTCCAACGTTCGAACCAATCAACCTGCATCAATCAAAAACCATTGGTGAAGGTCGGTGATTTCGTGCGCAAGGGCGATATTATTGCTGATGGTCCTTCAACAGATCTCGGTGATTTGGCTTTGGGCCGCAATGTGCTCGTCGCCTTCATGCCATGGAATGGCTATAACTTCGAAGATTCCATCTTGCTCAATGAACGCATTGTGAAAGATGACGTCTTTACATCAATTCATATTGATGAATTCGAAGTGATGGCGCGTGACACCAAATTGGGTCCTGAAGAAATCACACGCGATATTCCCAATGTGTCGGAAGAGGCGCTCAAAAATCTCGACGAAGCTGGCATTGTCTATATCGGCGCTGAAGTGAATGCGGGCGATATTTTGGTGGGTAAAATCACCCCCAAGGGCGAGAGCCCCATGACGCCAGAAGAAAAATTATTGCGCGCTATCTTTGGCGAAAAAGCCTCTGACGTGCGTGATACATCCTTGCGTGTGCCTCCGGGCGTGCAGGGCACAATCGTTGAAGTGCGCGTGTTTAATCGTCATGGCGTTGACAAGGACGAGCGTGCGCAGGCAATTGAGCGCGAAGAAATTGAGCGTTTGGCAAAGGACCGCGATGACGAATTAGCGATCCTTGATCGTAACGTCTATTCGCGTTTGGCCGATGTGCTGATTGGCCGTGTGGCGATTGCTGGCCCCAAAGGCTTTAAGAAAGATAGCCAACTCACACGTGAGTTGATTGACGAATATCCACGTTCGCAATGGTGGGCATTCGGCGTTCAAGACGATAAGGTCATGAGCGAAATCGAAGCCATGCGTAAGCAATATGACGATGCGAAGAAGGGGCTTGAAAGCCGCTTCCTCGATAAGGTCGAGAAATTGCAACGTGGTGATGAATTGCCCCCTGGCGTGATGAAGATGGTCAAAGTCTTCGTTGCCGTGAAGCGTAAAATTCAACCCGGCGATAAAATGGCGGGTCGTCATGGTAACAAGGGTGTGGTCTCACGCATTGTGCCACAAGAGGATATGCCTTTCCTCGCTGATGGTCAGCCCGTTGACATCGTTCTTAACCCGCTGGGTGTGCCAAGCCGTATGAATGTGGGCCAGATCTTGGAAACACATTTGGGCTGGGCTTGCGCAGGGCTTGGTAAGCAAGTTGGTGAAGCCGTGAACGCTTATATGCGGACGCATAATGCTGCACCTTTGCGCACCAAATTGGTCGAGATTTATGGCGAAGATGAAACAGTGAAGAGTCTTGATGACGCGTCACTGGTTGAGCTTGGTCAAAATCTGCGCCGCGGCGTGCCAATTGCAACCCCCGTCTTTGACGGCGCGCGCGAAAAAGACATTGTCGAAATGCTCGGGCAAGCCGGCCTTGATTCATCAGGGCAGGTCACGCTGTATGATGGGCGCACAGGCGATGCCTTCGATCGTAAGGTGACAGTGGGCTATATCTATATGCTCAAACTGCATCACCTTGTTGATGACAAGATCCATGCCCGCTCGATTGGTCCTTACAGCCTTGTGACGCAACAGCCGCTCGGTGGTAAGGCGCAATTTGGTGGTCAGCGCTTCGGTGAAATGGAAGTCTGGGCGCTTGAAGCCTATGGCGCTGCTTACACCTTGCAGGAAATGTTGACAGTGAAATCGGATGACGTGGCAGGCCGCACGAAGGTTTATGAATCCATCGTGCGTGGTGATGACACGTTTGAATCCGGCATTCCCGAAAGCTTTAACGTGCTTGTCAAGGAAATGCGTTCATTGGGTCTCAATGTTGAATTGACATCCACGAAGAAGATCGAGCTGCCGCCTGCGGAAGCTGCTGAGTAAGTGAAATCCTGAAGCGCGTTCGCGCGCTTCGTTATCTTTGATCCGGCATAGGGCCAGAGCCCGAGCTTTAGGAGATCCAGAATGAATCAAGAGGTTATGAATCTCTTCAATCCGGTCGTCCAGCCACAAGCGTTCGATCAGATCAAGATCTCAATCGCAAGTCCTGAGAAGATTTTGTCATGGTCGTTTGGCGAAATCAAAAAGCCAGAGACAATCAATTATCGCACATTCAAGCCTGAACGCGATGGTTTGTTCTGCGCACGTATTTTTGGTCCTATCAAGGATTATGAATGTCTGTGCGGCAAATATAAGCGCATGAAGTACAAGGGCGTGATCTGCGAAAAATGCGGTGTTGAAGTCACATTATCACGCGTACGTCGTGAGCGTATGGGCCATATTTCCTTGGCAGCGCCTGTTGCACATATCTGGTTCTTGAAGTCATTGCCTTCACGTATCGGTCTGCTGCTTGATATGACGCTGAAGGATCTTGAGCGCATTCTTTATTTTGAATCCTATATCGTTCTTGATCCCGGTTTGACGCCGCTTAAGGACCGCCAGCTCTTGTCCGAAGATGATTATCTGCGTGCGCAAGATGAATATGGTCAGGACTCCTTTACAGCGCTCATTGGTGCGGAAGCGATCCGTGAAATCTTGCGCAATATGGATCTTGAAAAGATCGCAGCGCAATTGAAGATTGAGATTGCTGAAGCCACGACTGAACTCAAGCCAAAGAAATTGGCCAAGCGCCTCAAGATCATTGAAGCGTTTATTCACTCAGGCAATAAGCCTGAATGGATGATTTTGACCGAAGTGCCGGTGATCCCACCAGATCTGCGTCCGCTTGTGCCGCTTGATGGTGGCCGCTTTGCGACATCGGATTTGAATGATCTTTATCGCCGCGTGATTAACCGCAATAATCGTTTGAAGCGGCTGATCGAATTGCGTGCGCCTGATATCATCATCCGCAATGAAAAGCGTATGCTGCAAGAATCGGTTGACGCTTTGTTCGATAATGGTCGTCGTGGCCGCGTGATTACAGGGGCGAATAAGCGTCCGCTTAAATCACTTGCTGATATGCTTAAGGGTAAGCAAGGCCGCTTCCGTCAAAATCTGCTCGGCAAGCGCGTTGATTATTCGGGCCGCTCCGTCATCGTGGTGGGTCCAGAGCTCAAATTACATCAATGCGGTCTGCCGAAGAAAATGGCGCTTGAATTGTTCAAGCCCTTTATTTATTCGCGCCTAGATGCAAAGGGCCTGTCGGCAACTGTGAAGCAAGCCAAAAAGCTTGTTGAGAAGGAAAAGCCAGAGGTGTGGGATATCTTGGATGAAGTCATCCGCGAACATCCCGTTATGCTCAACCGCGCACCAACACTTCACCGCTTGGGCATTCAAGCTTTTGAGCCCGTGTTGATTGAAGGCAAGGCTATCCAATTGCATCCGCTGGTCTGCGCGGCCTTTAACGCTGACTTTGACGGCGATCAAATGGCTGTGCACGTGCCGCTGTCACTTGAAGCACAGCTTGAAGCACGCGTGTTGATGATGTCCACCAATAATATTCTGCATCCCGCCAATGGTCAGCCGATCATTGTGCCCAGTCAGGATATTGTCTTGGGTCTTTATTATCTCTCGCTCATGCGTGATGGTGATGTGGGGCAAGGCATGGCGTTTTCGTCCATGGCTGAAATCGAACATGCGCTTCACACCAAATCCATCACCTTGCACACTAAGATCAGAGGTCGTGCATGGAGCTATGATGAGAACGGGCAGAAAGTGTCAAAGATTTTTGACACAACACCTGGCCGTCTGATGCTTGGTCAGCTCTTGCCAGAGCACAACAAGATTCCTTTTGACGTCGTCAATAAATTGATGACTAAAAAAGAAATCTCAAACATGATCGACACTGTCTATCGTAACTGCGGTCAGAAAGACACAGTGATCTTCTGTGATCGCATTATGGCTCTCGGCTTCCGTGAAGCATTTAAGGCTGGTATTTCCTTCGGCAAGGATGACATGGTGGTGCCTGACACCAAGCCACGCATCGTTGAGGAAACACGCACGTTAGCAAAAGAATATGAGCAGCAATATCTTGATGGTCTGATCACCCAAGGTGAGAAGTACAATAAGGTTGTTGATGCCTGGGCTAAGTGCACCGATAAGCTTGCAGAAGAAATGATGGGTCGTATTTCCTCCGTGCAGAAAGATGAGCATGGGCGCGATAAGCCGATCAATTCGATCTATATGATGTCTCATTCAGGTGCACGTGGCTCGCCAGCGCAGATGAAGCAATTGGCGGCGATGCGTGGTTTGATGGCTAAACCATCAGGCGAGATTATCGAGAGCCCGATCATTTCAAACTTCAAAGAAGGTTTGACTGTTCTTGAATACTTCAACTCAACCCACGGCGCTCGTAAGGGTCTTGCCGATACTGCGTTGAAGACAGCGAACTCAGGTTATCTCACACGTCGTCTTGTTGACGTCGCGCAAGATTCCATCATCACCGAAGTTGATTGCGGCTCAACAGGTGGCATTAAAATGCGCGCCATTGTTGATGCGGGTCAGGTCGTTGCGTCATTGGCGATCCGCATTTTGGGTCGTACGGCGGCGGAAGATATCAAAGACCTCGATGGTCATGTGATTGTTCCATCAGGTGAGATGATTCAGGAATGGCATATCGAGCCAATCAACGCAGCTGGTATTCAAGAAGTGAAGATCCGCTCTGTGTTGACATGCGAAGCCAAGAATGGCGTGTGTGGCAAGTGCTACGGACGTGATTTGGCACGCGGCACGCCAGTCAATATGGGTGAGGCCGTTGGTGTGATTGCCGCGCAATCCATTGGTGAGCCTGGCACACAATTGACCATGCGTACATTCCACATCGGTGGCGCGGCTCAGATTGCTGATCAGTCCTTCATTGAATCAAATTTTGAAGGCACTGTGAAAATCCGTAACAGCAATTTGGCCCGCAATTCCGAAGGCGATTTGATGGTTATGGCCCGCAATGTGGCGGTCGTAATTGTTGGGCCTGATGGTGTGGAGCGTGCGGTGCATCGCGTGCAATATGGCGCTCGTCTGAAAGTTGATGAGGGCGATAAGATTAAGCGCGGTCAGCGTATTGCTGAATGGGATCCTTACACCCGTCCGATTTTGACGGAAACGTCAGGTGTGGTTGGCTATGAGGATCTTGTTGATGGTCAATCCATGTCAGAAGCCGTTGACGAATCCACAGGCATTGCAAAGCGTGTTGTGACGGATTGGCGTTTGAATCAACGCTCATCCAGCCTCAAGCCTGCGATTGTTATCAAGGGCGCTGATGGCAAGGTCATCAAATTGCCACGCGGCAGCGAGGCACGTTATGCGCTTCCTGTTGAGTCGATTGTAGCGGTTGATCCCGGCTCGTCTGTGCAAGCAGGTGACGTGGTGGCGCGTATTTCGATGGAGTCGGCAAAGACACGCGATATTACGGGTGGTCTGCCACGCGTTGCGGAATTGTTTGAAGCACGTCGTCCCAAAGATCATGCGATCATCGCGGAAATCTCTGGTACAGTGCAATTCGGCCGCGATTATAAGAATAAACAACGTCTCAGCATTGTGCCTTCTGAGGAAGGGGCGGAGCCTGTTGAATATCTTATTCCCAAGGGCAAGCACATCCATCTCCAAGATGGCGATATCGTTGAGAAGGGGGATTACATCGTTGATGGAAATCCTGCTCCACACGATATTTTGGCCATTAAGGGCGTGGAAGAATTGGCTGCCTTCTTGGTCAATGAGATTCAGGAAGTTTATCGTCTGCAAGGTGTGAGCATCAATGACAAACACATTGAAGTGATTGTCCGCCAGATGTTGCAGAAGGTTGATATTACCGATCCCGGCGATACCGAATTCTTGTCAGGCGAGCAGGTTGATCAAGTTGAACTTGAGCAGGCCAATGCACGCATGGCTGATATTGGTGGCAAGCCAGCCTCGGGCACGCCAGTCTTGTTGGGTATTACCAAAGCCAGCTTGCAGACGCGGTCCTTCATCTCGGCAGCGTCCTTCCAAGAAACAACACGCGTCCTCACAGAGGCGGCTGTTAATGGTAAGGTGGACTCGCTCGAGGGTCTCAAAGAGAACGTCATCGTTGGTCGCCTTATTCCCGCAGGAACGGGTGCGGCTATGGCGAAGTTGCGTGCGATTGCGACAATGCGTGATGAGCTCATCCTCGCGCAAAAGGCTGAGAGCTCACAAGCGAGCGCTGCGCCTCCAGCTCCGCAATTACCAGCCGCTGAATAAGGCGGGTAAGTTTAGAAAAGCCGCCCTTTGGGGCGGCTTTTTTGTTAGAGGAGGGGGATGCAGAGCTTGGCCCCAGAGCTTGACCAAAGAGCTTGGCCAATGTGTGAAAACAAGGCCATGAGCATAGGGGTGAGGGAGAATCATCGCTCACATCATGCTTTTAGGGGTCTATAGCCGAGCTTGTGGGGTTTAAATTACCCCTGAGTCACCTCAAACATAAGTATAACAGCCCCAAAAGCACTGTGGCTTTGCTGTCGCTTTCGGGCAAAAGCGCATAAAAGTGCAAAAAGCCCTGTTTTTTGAGTCTGATAAGGGTTGACGGGGGCAGGGCGCGCGGTTAAATTCCGGCCACTTTCGAAAGGCTGTAGGCCAATTTGATCAGAAGCGTCGCGCTTCAGACCTTAGGACCTAAACGCTTTCGGCCTCACCTGCGACGTAAGAAGTCACATAGTTCGGTTCTCCGAATGACCTGAGGCAAGATCATGGTCTGACCATGATCCTCTGCGATGGAACGCTGGATGCCCTTGGGCTGAAGGCGTTGTTTCGTTTGCGCATGGGTTTACCCATGTTTTATGCCGGAGACAGACACTTTATGTGCTTGTTTTCATAAGATTTCACTGTTCGCTTGAGAAGGGCGAAGTATGCCGACGATCAGCCAGTTGATCCGCAAGCCGCGGCAGCAGAAAACATACCGCGAGAAGTCCCGCCACTTGGGCGCTTGCCCGCAAAAACGTGGTGTGTGCACGCGCGTATATACAACAACACCTAAAAAGCCGAACTCGGCTTTGCGTAAGGTCGCCAAAGTGCGTCTTACCAATGGGTTTGAAGTCATTGGTTATATTCCGGGCGAAGGCCACAATTTGCAAGAGCACTCTGTGGTGATGATCCGTGGAGGCCGTGTGAAGGACTTGCCAGGTGTGCGTTATCACATCTTGCGCGGTGTTCTCGATACACAGGGCGTCAAGGATCGTAAGCAGCGTCGTTCGAAATACGGCGCAAAACGTCCGAAATAAGAAGGGAATACGCTTATGTCGCGTCGTCATAGTGCTGAAAAACGTGAAGTTATTCCGGACGCAAAGTTCGGTGACCTCGTCGTTGCCAAATTCATGAATTCCATCATGTATGATGGCAAAAAATCAGTTGCTGAAACCATTGTGTATGGTGCTTTCGATCAGATTGAAGGCAAGTTGAAGTCTGATCCCATGGCGATTTTCCGTCAGGCGCTCGACAATGTTGCCCCTGCAATCGAAGTGCGCTCACGCCGCGTGGGTGGTGCAACTTATCAAGTGCCTGTTGAAGTTCGTGCAGAGCGTCGTCAGGCCTTAGCTATTCGCTGGATCATTGCTGCTGCTCGCGGTCGTAATGATAAAACAATGGTTGATCGCCTCTCATCAGAATTGATGGATGCGGCGAACAATCGCGGCAATGCTGTGAAGAAGCGTGAAGACACGCATCGCATGGCAGAAGCCAATCGCGCATTCTCGCATTATCGCTGGTAATCATTCGGCCCAACATCGGTTGGTGTCAAAGGACTTAAGACTATGGCCCGTCAGTACGCACTCGAAGACTACCGTAACTTCGGCATCATGGCTCACATTGATGCTGGTAAGACGACGACGACCGAGCGCATCTTGTATTACACAGGCAAGAGCCACAAGATCGGCGAAGTGCATGATGGCGCTGCGACCATGGATTTCATGGAGCAAGAGCAAGAGCGCGGCATTACCATTACATCAGCTGCAACAACAGCGATTTGGAATGGCAAGCGTTTGAACATCATTGACACACCAGGCCACGTTGACTTCACGATTGAAGTTGAGCGTTCTCTGCGCGTGCTTGATGGTGCGGTCTGCGTGCTTGACTCAAACCAAGGTGTTGAGCCTCAGACTGAAACAGTCTGGCGCCAAGGCGATAAGTATAAAGTGCCGCGTATTGTGTTCTGCAATAAGATGGACAAGATCGGCGCTGATTTTTTCCGTTGTCTTGAAGATATCAAAGTGCGCTTGGGCGCACGTCCTGTTCCCATTCAATTGCCGATCGGTTCCGAGAGCAATTTTAAGGGCGTGATTGACCTTGTCCGCATGAAGGCTGTTGTGTGGCAAGAAGAATCATTGGGCGCTAAATTCTCTGATGAAGAGATTCCTGCTGATCTTCTTGAGCAAGCCAATGAATATCGCTTGGCTCTCATCGAAGCTGCAGTTGAGCTCGATGATGACGCAATGTCTGATTACCTCGATGGCAAAGAGCCCTCAATTGATGTGATCAAAAAATGCCTGCGTAAGGCTGTGATCACCGGTGCCTTCTATCCTGTTCTCTGCGGTTCAGCGTTTAAGAATAAGGGCGTGCAGCCTTTGCTTGATGCGGTCGTTGACTATCTGCCTTCACCGCTTGATCGTGGTGCGATTAAGGGCATTGATTATAAGACAGGTGAAGAAACAGATCGTAAGCCCGGTGATGATCAACCTCTCTCCTTGCTTGCGTTCAAAATCATGGACGATCCTTTCGGCGTTCTGACTTTTGCGCGTGTTTATTCTGGTAAATTTGAGAAGGGCGTGGCTCTCTTAAATTCATCACGTGATAAGCAAGAGCGTGTTGGCCGCATGGTGTTGATGCATGCCAATAACCGCGAAGAAATCTCCGAAGCCTATTCAGGTGATATTGTGGCGCTGGTGGGTCTGAAAGACACACGCACAGGCGACACATTATGTGATCCTAACAAGGCCGTCATCTTAGAGAAGATGGAATTCCCTGAGCCTGTGATTGAAATGGCTGTTGAGCCAAAGACCAAAGCTGACCAAGAAAAAATGGCAACAGCTCTGATCAAATTGGCGGCTGAGGATCCTTCTTTCCGCGTGTCAACAGATCAAGAATCCGGCCAGACCATCATCAAGGGCATGGGTGAATTGCATCTCGACATTAAGGTCGACATTCTCAAGCGCACACATAAGGTTGAAGTGAATGTGGGTGCGCCTCAAGTGGCTTATCGTGAAAAGCTCACACGCCGCGTTGAAAAAGATTACACGCACAAAAAGCAATCTGGTGGTACTGGCCAATATGCGCGCGTGAAGTTCATTGTTGAACCAAATGAGCCTGGTGCTGGTTTTGAATTCACCTCCAGCATTGTTGGTGGTGCTGTGCCAAAAGAATATGTTCCTGGTGTGCAAAAGGGCCTTGAGTCCGTTTTGGGCGCAGGTGTCTTGGCTGGCTTCCCTGTGGTTGATGTGAAAGTTGACTTGATCGATGGTGCTTATCACGAAGTTGACTCATCAGCTCTCGCGTTCGAAATCGCGGCTCGCGCTGCTTTGCGTGAAGCGTTGCGTGAAGGTCATTCCGTGCTGCTTGAGCCGGTGATGAAAGTCGAGGTGGTGACACCTGAAGAATACACTGGGTCTGTGATCGGCGATTTAAATTCACGTCGTGGTCAGATTCAGGGTCAGGACATGCGCGGCAATGCTGTTGTTGTTTCCGCCATGGTGCCACTCGCAAATATGTTTGGTTATGTGAACAATTTGCGGTCGTTCAGTCAGGGTCGCGCAAGCTACTCCATGGTGTTCGACCATTATTCGGAAGTTCCTCGTAATGAGGCAGAAAAAATTCAGGCAAAATACGCCTGATCGTGCATTTGGGATTTGTCTAAAGGAGCCCTGTCATGGCTAAGGAAAAATTTTCGCGTACGAAACCACACTGCAACATCGGCACCATTGGTCACGTTGACCATGGTAAGACATCGTTGACAGCAGCGATCACAAAAGTGTTGGCTGAGTCAGGTGGTGCAACATTTACGGCCTATGATCAAATCGATAAGGCGCCTGAAGAAAAGGCTCGTGGTATCACTATTTCAACAGCACACGTTGAATATGAAACAACCAACCGCCACTATGCACACGTCGATTGCCCAGGCCACGCCGATTATGTGAAGAACATGATTACTGGTGCTGCGCAGATGGACGGCGCGATCCTCGTTGTGTCCGCTGCTGACGGCCCAATGCCTCAGACACGTGAGCACATTCTGCTCGCACGTCAGGTTGGCGTTCCTGCCCTCGTTGTGTTCATGAACAAAGTGGACATGGTTGACGATCCAGAATTGCTTGAACTCGTTGAGTTGGAAGTGCGCGAGCTGCTTTCCAAATATGACTTCCCAGGTGACGATATTCCGATCACCAAGGGTTCAGCTCTCTGCGCTCTTGAAGACCGCAACCCAGAAATCGGCCGTGATGCGATCTTGAAGCTCATGGAAACTGTTGACGCTTACATTCCTCAGCCAGAGCGTCCAAAAGATCAGCCATTCCTTATGCCTGTTGAAGACGTGTTCTCTATCTCAGGTCGTGGTACAGTTGTGACAGGCCGTGTTGAGCGTGGCATTGTGAAAGTGGGCGAAGAAATCGAGATCGTTGGCTTGCGTCCAACAATCAAGACCACTGTTACAGGCGTTGAAATGTTCCGTAAGCTCCTTGATCAAGGTGAGGCTGGCGACAACATCGGTGCTTTGCTTCGTGGCACGAAGCGTGAAGAAGTTGAGCGCGGTCAAGTGCTCTGCAAGCCCGGCTCTGTGAAGCCACACACAAAGTTCAAGGCAGAAGCTTACATTCTGACCAAGGACGAAGGTGGTCGTCACACACCATTCTTCACAAACTATCGCCCACAATTCTATTTCCGTACAACAGACGTGACGGGCATTGTGACATTGCCTGCTGGCGTTGAAATGGTGATGCCTGGTGACAACGTTGCTATGGAAGTGGCTTTGATTGTGCCAGTCGCTATGGAAGAGAAGCTCCGCTTCGCTATTCGTGAAGGCGGTCGTACCGTCGGCGCAGGCGTTGTTGCTTCGATCATCGAGTAATTGAGGTTGGACGATTGACGTGCGGGATTGTCTCGCGCGTCAATTGCACAGAGGATGAATCAATGAACGGCCAGAACATCCGCATCCGCCTCAAGGCGTTTGACCACCGGATCCTTGACGCTTCGACAAAGGAAATCGTTTCCACCGCGAAGCGAACCGGTGCGCAGGTGCGCGGACCTATTCCGCTACCAACGCTGATCGAAAAGTTCACAGTTAACCGCTCACCACACGTCGATAAGAAGTCACGTGAGCAATTTGAAATTCGTACACACAAGCGTGTTCTCGACATCGTCGATCCAACACCGCAAACAGTCGATGCTCTCATGAAGCTCGATCTTGCGGCTGGCGTTGATGTTGAAATCAAGCTTTAGGTTTAACCGGGCACCTCTTCAATTGAATGTGCCTTAGAGGATATTGACTATGCGGTCAGGTGTTATCGCGCAAAAGGTCGGCATGACCCGTGTCTTTACAGATACGGGCGAGCATGTGCCGGTCACAGTTCTTAAGATCGATGGCTGTCAGGTCATTGCTCATCGCACGCAAGAGCAGAATGGCTACACAGCTGTTCAATTAGGCATTGGCCGCGCTAAGGTCAAAAATGTGCCTAAGGCTGAGCGCGAGCGCTTTGCAAAGGCCCATGTTGAGCCAAAATTGAAGCTAGCTGAATTCCGCGTGCCGGATGACAAATTGCTTCCTGTTGGTGCTGAAATCACCGCTGATCACTTTGTTGTCGGTCAGTTTGTTGATGTCACGGGCACAACAACAGGTAAGGGTTTTGCGGGTCCGATGAAGCGCTGGAACTTCGGCGGTTTGCGCGCAACTCACGGCGTGTCGGTGTCGCATCGTTCGCATGGTTCGACAGGTGGTCGTCAAGATCCCGGTAAAACCTTTAAGAATAAAAAAATGGCTGGTCATCTCGGTGTCGAGCGCGTGACAACGCAAAATCTGCGTGTTGTGCAAACTGATGTTGAGCGTGGTCTTGTGTTGGTTGAAGGTGCTGTGCCTGGTACCGCTGGCGGGTGGATTTACATTCGCGATGCCGTGAAAAAGGCTTTGCCAAAGGATGCGCCGCAACCCGGCAAGTTCCGTTTGGCACAAGATAACGCAGCTGCACCTGCTGCTGAAACGACGGAGGGCTAAGCCGTGAAACTCGACATCACGACCCTCGATGGTTCATCAGCTGGTTCTGTTGATCTCAACGACACAATCTTCGGTCTTGAGCCGCGTCAGGATTTGATCGCGCGCATGATCCGATATCAATTGGCTAAGCGTCGTGCAGGAACGCATGCGGTTAAGAACCGCGCGGACATCGCACGCACTGGCAAGAAAATGTATAAGCAAAAGGGCACTGGTGGTGCTCGTCACGGCTCGGCACGTGTGCCGCAATTCCGTGGTGGTGGTCGCGCCTTTGGTCCAGTTGTGCGCAGTCATGCGCATGAACTTCCAAAGAAAGTGCGCGCTCTTGCTTTGAAGCACGCTCTGTCCACTAAGGCACAGAACGGCACTTTGATTGTGTGGGATAATGCTGCTTTCTCCGATGCTAAAACAAAGGCATTGAAAGAGCGTTTCTCAAAGCTTGGTTTGAATTCTGTGCTCATCATCGATGGTGCTGAGCCGCATGAAAACTTTGCTTTGGCTGCACGTAACATTCCGCATGTTGATGTTTTGCCAGTGCAGGGCATCAATGTCTATGACATCATCCGCCGCGAAAAGCTCATATTGACAAAAGCGGCACTCGACGCGTTGGAGGCACGACTGTCATGAGCCAAACGTCTCGAATTCAAGATGTACGTCATTACGACGTGATTGTTTCTCCCGTGATCACCGAAAAGGCGACCATGGCGTCAGAGCATAATCAAGTCGTGTTTAAAGTGCGCAAGACAGCAACCAAGCCGCAGATTAAAGAAGCGGTGGAGCGTTTGTTCGATGTTAAAGTCGAGAGCGTGAATACGCTGGTGCGTAAGGGCAAGAACAAGGTGTTCCGCGGTGTGCGTGGCACTCAGTCCGATGTGAAAAAAGCGGTCGTGACCCTCGCTGAGGGCCACAAGATCGACGTCACAACGGGTCTGTGAGAAAGGTTCGAGGAAAGAGACAATGGCACTGAGAACATTCAAGCCAGTCACCCCGGGCCTGCGCCAATTGGTGATTGTCGATCGCAGCGAGCTCTATAAGGGCAAGCCTGTGAAGTCACTCACAGAAGGCCAGTCCTCTGCGGGTGGGCGTAATAATCTGGGTCGTGTGACTGTTCGCTTCCGTGGCGGCGGGCACAAGCAAACCTATCGCATCATCGACTTCAAGCGTCGTAAGCTCGATATGCCTGCAAAGGTTGAACGGATCGAATATGATCCCAATCGCACATCATTCATCGCGTTGATCCGCTATAGCGACAATACATTGTCCTACATCATTGCGCCTCAACGTTTGAGCGTGGGTGATGAAGTTGTGGCTGGCAATCAAGTTGACGTGAAGCCTGGTAACGCCATGCCTTTGGCCAATATGCCCGTGGGTACAATTGTCCATAACGTCGAAATGAAGATCGGCAAGGGCGGGGCAATGGCTCGTTCAGCTGGCACTTATGCGCAAATCGTTGGTCGTGACCAAGGTTATGTGATCGTGCGTCTGAACTCGGGTGAGCAACGTCTCATTCATGGCCAATGCTTTGGCACTGTGGGTGCTGTTTCAAACCCTGATCACATGAATACCTCGCTTGGTAAAGCAGGCCGTTCACGTTGGCTCGGTCGTCGTCCGCATAACCGCGGTGTGACCATGAACCCTGTTGACCATCCACACGGTGGTGGTGAAGGCCGCACATCCGGTGGTCGTCATCCCGTGACTCCCTGGGGTAAGCCAACAAAGGGCAAGAAGACACGCTCGAACAAGTCAACTACGAAGTTCATCGTGACATCACGTCACAAGAGCAAGAAGAAGGGCTAATCTATGGCACGTTCAATTTGGAAAGGCCCCTTCATTGATGGCTATCTGCTCAAGAAAGCAGAGGCATCACGTGGGTCTGGCCGCTCTGAAGTTATTAAGATTTGGAGCCGTCGTTCAACAATTCTGCCGCAGTTTGTGGGTCTCACATTCGGCGTTTATAACGGCCAAAAGCATGTTCCTGTCACTGTGACAGAAGATATGATTGGTCATAAATTCGGTGAATTTTCGCCAACGCGCACCTTCCATGGTCACGCTGGTGATAAGAAAGCCAAGAGAGGCTGATCATGTCCAAGACGAAGACGCCCCGCGCGCTGAAGGACAATGAGGCGAAAGCTGTCGCCCGCATGCTGCGCGTCAGCCCGCAAAAATTGAACCTACTCGCACAACTCATTCGCGGTAAGAAGGTTGAGACGGCTTTGGCTGATCTCGAATTCTCACGCAAGCGTTCCGCACTTGATGTGCGTAAAACCTTGCAAAGCGCGATTGCGAATGCAGAAAACAATCATAGCCTTGATGTTGACGATCTGATTGTCGCCGAAGCCCATGTGGGTAAGGCACTTGTTCTGAAGCGCTTTAGCCCACGCGCGCGCGGTAGAGCAGGTCGGATTGAGAAGCCATTCTCAAACCTGACCATCGTTGTTCGTGAAGTTCAAGAAGCCAAGGCCTGAGGAGAGAACGATGGGTCAGAAGGTCAATCCGATCGGGCTTCGTCTCGGCATCAACCGCACCTGGGATAGTCGTTGGTATGCGGGTAATGCTGAATATGGCAAGCTGTTGCATGAAGATATGCGCATCCGCGAAGTTCTGATGAAGAGCTTGAAGCAAGCGGCTGTGTCGAAAATTGTGATCGAGCGTCCACATAAAAAGTGCCGCGTGACGATTTACTCCGCCCGTCCAGGTGTGGTGATCGGCAAGAAAGGCGCTGATATCGATAAGTTCCGCAAAATGGTTGCGAAGCTGACCGATTCCGAAGTGGTCATCAACATTGTTGAAGTGCGCAAGCCTGAAATCGATGCAACATTGGTTGCCGATTCCATTGCACAACAGCTCGAGCGTCGTGTGGCGTTCCGCCGTGCCATGAAGCGTGCTGTGCAATCAGCTATCCGTTTGGGCGCTGAAGGCATTCGTATCAATTGCTCGGGCCGTTTAGGCGGTGCTGAAATTGCGCGTCTTGAGTGGTATCGTGAAGGCCGCGTGCCTTTGCATACTTTGCGCGCTGATATTGATTATGGTGTTGGCACAGCGCATACAGCCTATGGCACATGCGGTATCAAGGTCTGGATCTTCAAGGGCGAAATTCTTGAGCATGATCCAATGGCGCAAGATAAGAAAATGGCTGACCAAGATCATTCGGCGGGTGGCGGCGAACGTCGCGGTCGTCGCGAACGTGACGCTGCTTAAGTCGGCGCCTGTTGGAGAATTAAACCATGTTGCAACCAAAGCGCACAAAATTCCGGAAGGCTTTTAAAGGCCGTATCCGTGGCGCCTCAAAGGGCGGTTTTGAGCTCAACTTCGGCCAGTTTGGCTTGAAGGCCATGGAGCCAGAGCGTATTACGGCTCGCCAAATCGAAGCGGCGCGTCGTGCCATGACCCGTCACATGAAACGTGCGGGGCGTGTGTGGATCCGTATTTTCCCAGATGTGCCGGTGTCGAAAAAGCCGACCGAAGTGCGTATGGGTAAGGGTAAGGGCGCGCCTGAGTATTGGGCAGCTCGTGTTGCTCCCGGCCGTATCATGTTTGAGCTTGACGGCGTGCCTGAAAATGTCGCACGTGAGGCTTTGACCTTGGCAGCCGCTAAATTGCCAATTAAAACGCGCTTCATCCAGCGCATTGCCGAATAGGAGACGATGATGAAATCGAAGCAACGCGTCTCTGATCTGCGTGTTTTGTCCGACGATCAGCTCAATGATGAAGTGATCAAGCTTAAGAAAGAGCAATTTAACCTGCGCTTTCAACGTGCCACTGGCCAGCTTGAGAATACCTCACGTGTGCGTGTCGTTCGTCGTGATATTGCTCGCGCCAAAACAATCGCCGCGCAAAAGCGCGACGCCGCCAAGAAGTAAGGGACAGACAGATGCCAAAGCGTATTCTTCAGGGCGTCGTCGTCAGCGACAAGCAGGATAAAACTGTTGTTGTGAAAGTTGAGCGCCGCTTCACCCATCCTCTGCTTAAGAAGACGGTGCGTCGGTCCAAAAACTATCACGCGCATGACGAAAACAAGGCGCATAAGGTTGGGGATGTTGTTTCCATCGAGGAAACAAAACCCATTTCAAAGTTGAAAAAATGGATTGTTGTTGACGGCCAAAAGGCTTAAGAGAACACCAGATTTTCAAATCACACGAGGGGGAATTCCCCTTCAGGCGTAGTCCGGCTGAGACTGACCTCACCGGAAACCGATCTGAGAAGAAAGGCACAATGCCATGATACAGATGCAGACGAACCTCGACGTCGCCGACAATTCCGGCGCGCGCCGTGTGATGTGCATCAAAGTCCTCGGCGGCTCCAAACGGAAGTACGCAGGCGTGGGCGACATCATCGTCGTTTCGATTAAAGAAGCTATTCCCCGTGGTCGCGTCAAGAAAGGCGATGTCATGAAGGCTGTTGTGGTTCGCACAGCCAAAGACATCCGTCGTTCTGATGGCTCGGTCATTCGTTTTGACTCCAATGCGGCTGTGTTGATCAACAACCAGAAAGAGCCGATTGGCACTCGTATCTTCGGACCCGTTCCGCGCGAATTGCGCGCTAAGAACCATATGAAGATCATCTCATTGGCTCCGGAGGTGCTGTAATGGCTGCGAAGATTAAGAAAGGCGATAAGGTCGTCGTTCTCGCTGGTCGTGATAAGGGCCGTTCGGGTGAAGTTGTTCAGGTGATGCCGACTGAAAATCGCGCTGTTGTGCGCGGTGTCAATCTCGTCAAGCGTCACACCCGCCAGACTGCACAGCAGGAAGGTGGCATCATCACCAAAGAGGCGCCTATTCAATTGTCCAATCTGGCGATTGCTGACCCCAAAGATGGGAAGGCAACACGTGTTGGTTTCAAAACACTCGATGACGGACGCAAAGTTCGTTTTGCTAAGCGTTCTGGAGATTTGATCGATGGCTGAGGCTCAAACAGAAAAAGCTGCTGCCAAGAAGGGCAAAGGCGGCCGTGATGCGGGCCCAGCGGTTACGCTCGCAACAGCTGAATCACTTATGGTGCCGAAGGGCTATGTGCCTCGTCTGCGCAAGCATTATGACGAAGTCGTGCGTAAGCGCATGATTGAGGAGTTCGGCTATAAAAACCCATTTGAAGTGCCTGTGATTGAGAAAATTGTTCTCAACATGGGTGTGGGTGAAGCTGTGAATGACACGAAGAAAGTGTCCATTGCTGCGGCTGATCTGGCTCTTATTGCAGGTCAAAAGCCTGTTGTGACACGCGCACGTAAGGCGATTTCAACCTTTAAGGTGCGTGAAAACATGCCTATTGGTGCAAAGGTCACTTTGCGCAGTGCGCGCATGTATGAATTTTTGGATCGCTTGGTCACGATCGCATTGCCCCGCGTGCGTGACTTCCGTGGTCTTAACCCGAAGTCGTTTGATGGTCGTGGCAATTATGCCATGGGCATTAAGGAACATCTCGTGTTCCCCGAAATCGACTACGATAAAGCAGAATCGGTGCTTGGCTTGGACATTATCGTGTGCACCACAGCCAAAACTGACGATGAAGCGCGCGCGCTGTTGCGTGCGTTTAACTTCCCGTTCCGGCAGTGAGACCGGTTAGTCTCAAACGCGGACACTAGAGGTACTAGCCCATGGCTAAAAAAAGCTCGATTGAAAAGAATAAGCGTCGCACCAAACTGGCAAAGCAATTTGCTGGTCGTCGTGCACGTTTAAAGGCTATCGCCAATAATGAAACGCTCAGCATGGATGAGCGTTTTGAGGCGCGTCTCAAACTCGCCGAATTGCCTCGCAATTCATCCCCCAACCGCATCCGCAATCGTTGCGAAGTGACAGGCCGTCCACGCGCCTTTAACCGCAAATTGAAGATGTCACGCATTGCGATCCGTGAACTTGGCTCCAAAGGTCTTGTTCCCGGTCTCGTGAAATCAAGCTGGTAGGAGGCTCGACGATGTCTGTGAACGATCCTCTTGGTGATATGCTCACCCGTATTCGTAACGCGCAAATGCGTCGCAAGTCCAAGGTCTCAACACCTGGTTCAAAATTGCGCGCGAATGTGCTCGATGTCTTGCAGTCCGAAGGCTATATTCGTGGTTATTCCACCACTGATTATGGCAATGGCCGCACAGAGTTCGAAATTGAACTCAAATATCATGACGGACAGCCCGTCATTCGGTTGATCGAGCGCGTCTCGAAACCAGGTCGCCGTGTTTATTCCGCTGTTGACGCTATGCCACGCGTTGCCAATGGTTTGGGCATTACCATCATTTCGACCCCAAAGGGCGTCATGGCCGATCATTCTGCACGCGAGCAGAATGTCGGCGGTGAAGTGCTCTGTCGGGTGTTCTGACCGCCAGGCGAGGAGAAAACATGTCTCGTATCGGAAAGAAGCCCGTTCCTGTGCCAACAGGTGTGACCGCAAAGGTCGAGGGCCAAAAAGTCTCTGTCAAAGGCAGCAAGGGCGAATTGTCCTTCACTGTGCCTGATGATGTTGTTGTGGCGCTTGATGCCTCAGCGATCAAAGTTGATCCACGCAGTGAATCAAAGCGTGCACGCGCCATGTGGGGCATGTCACGTTCGATGATTGCTAATCTCATCACTGGCGTTACCGCTGGTTTTGAAAAGCGTCTCGAGATCACAGGCGTTGGTTATAAAGCTGCTGTTGTAGGCAAAAACCTGCAATTGTCACTCGGCTACAGCCATGATGTGAATTATCCTGTGCCTGCTGGCATTACGATTACCACACCAAAGCCAACTGAAATTGCAATTGCTGGCAGTGACAAACGTCAGGTTGGCCAAGTGGCTGCTGAAATCCGCGCCTTCCGTGGCCCTGAGCCTTATAAAGGCAAGGGTGTCAAATATGCTGGCGAATTCATCTTCCGTAAGGAAGGCAAGAAGAAGTAAGGATGGCCTCGATGCAAAAGGACCAAAAGTCGGCAGATCGCCGCAAGGCTCGTGTCCGTCGCGCACTACGGGCCCGTGCTTATGGCAAGCCGCGTTTGTCGGTTTTCCGTTCGTCAAAGCAGATCTATGCGCAGATCATTGATGATGAGAAGGGTGCAACCATTGTTGCAGCTTCATCTCTCGAAAAAGATTTGCGTGGATCAATGAAGAATGGCGCTACAGTTGATGCCGCCAAAGCAATCGGCAAATTGATTGCTGAGCGTGCCTCAAAAGCTGGTATCAAGGACGTTGTCTTTGATCGTGGTGGCTATATTTACCATGGCCGCGTGAAGGCGTTGGCTGATGGGGCTCGCGAAGGCGGGTTGAACTTTTAAACACTCGAAGCGAGCAGGGTGGATCCTCCTCCCTGCGTAAGTGACGGAATAGAAAAATGGCACGTGAAGGTGAACGCGGTAATTCCCGCGAAGAGCGCGACAGCGAATTTGTGGATCGTCTGGTCCATATCAATCGCGTTGCAAAAGTTGTGAAGGGCGGCCGCCGCTTTGGTTTTGCGGCACTGGTTGTTGTCGGTGATCAAAAGGGCCGTGTTGGGTTCGGTCACGGCAAAGCACGTGAAGTGCCCGAGGCGATCCGTAAGGCGACTGAAGCTGCAAAGCGTGCGTTAATCCGCGTGCCTTTGCGCGAGGGCCGCACATTGCATCATGATGTGCAGGGCCGTCACGGCGCTGGTCGTGTTGTGTTGCGTGCAGCACCTGCCGGTACAGGTATCATCGCCGGTGGTCCGATGCGTGCTGTGTTTGAAACACTTGGCATGCATGATGTGGTTGCCAAATCACAGGGCTCATCCAATCCTTACAACATGATCCGCGCTACATTTGATGCGCTGACACATGAGGATTCGCCACGTACTGTTGCGGCGCGCCGTAATCTCAAAGTTTCTGTTCTGCAATCACGTCGTCAGGGCGTGGAAGCAGATGCAGCAGACGCGTAAGAGGTGAGGTTCGCACATGGCTAAATCACCTAAAAAGACAGTTGTTGTTGAGCAAACACGCAGCGCAATTGGTCGTCCTGCCGAGCAACGTCAGACGTTGGTTGGTCTTCGTTTGAACAAGATTGGTCGTCGCTCTTCTTTGGAAGATACGCCAGCTGTTCGTGGCATGATCGCAAAAGTCGCGCATCTCGTGCGCGTCGTTGATGGTCAGTGAGGAGCGCATCATGAAACTCAATGGCATTAGCGATAACCCCGGTTCATCCCAAAAGCGCACACGTCTTGGACGCGGCATTGGCTCAGGCAAAGGCAAGCAATCCGGACGCGGCGGCAAAGGCCAAACAGCGCGTTCTGGCGTGCGTATTAAAGGCTTTGAAGGCGGTCAGATGCCTTTGCATCGTCGTCTGCCTAAGCGTGGTTTTTGGAACCCCTTCTCGACGCATTACAATGAAGTCAACATTGGCCGCATTCAGCAGGCTGTTGATGCCGGTCTTTTGGACGCGGGCAAGGCTGTCACTATTGATGCCTTGATTGCTGCTGGCGTGGTGTCAAAGCCGCGTGATGGCGTCAAGATTTTGGGTCAAGGCGATCTTAAATCAAAGCTTGCTTTTGAAGTGGCTGCCGCATCAAAATCGGCTGTGGCTGCGATTGAAAAAGCGGGTGGATCAGTAAAGCTTTTGGCGCAAACCGCTGAAGCAGCTGGTGCGTGAGAATGAAGCGCAACTGATTTTGATCAGTTGTTGTCTCTTTATTCTTCCAACCCTATGAATTAGCGGGGCGCGGGACAATGTCCTTGCCGCCCCGTTTGCATTTTTGGCATGAGAGAGCGCAAGCTCGTTTATTTATCACTCTAGGAGTGTAGCGATGGCATCGGCGGCAGAGCAGTTTGCGGCAAATATAAATCTCTCGACCTTTGGTAAGGCTGAGGAGCTTAAAAAGCGCATCTGGTTCACTTTGGGTGCGCTGATCATTTACCGCCTCGGCACTTATATTCCCTTGCCTGGCATTGATCCCGCGGCTTTTGAAGCTAATTTCACAGGCAATAAGCAAGGCGTGCTTGAATTGTTCAATATGTTTGCGGGTGGTGCCGTGCAACGTATGGCGATTTTTGCGCTCAACATCATGCCTTACATTTCTGCCTCAATTATCATTCAATTACTGACAACTGTGTTCCCCACTCTTGAAGCGCTCAAAAAAGAGGGTGAGATGGGGCGCAAAATACTCAATCAATATACGCGTTATCTGACTGTGCTTTTGGCTTTGTTTCAGGCCTATGGCATTGCGATTGGTCTTGAGGGGCAGGCGGGCATTGTCACAGACCCCGGCATTTTCTTCCGCATTTCCACTGTGATCACATTGACGGGTGGCACATTATTTTTGATGTGGCTGGGTGAGCAAATTACCTCGCGTGGTATTGGCAACGGCTCATCACTCATCATTTTCGCGGGTATCGTTGCCGCCTTTCCATCTGCCATCATCAACACATTGGAGTTGGGTCGTCAGGGCGCGATTTCAACGGGTTTGATCTTGGGCGTTGTGGTGATGGCAATTGGTGTGATTGCTTTTATCGTCTTTATGGAACGCGCGCAGCGTCGCTTGCTCATTACCTACCCCAAGCGCCAAGTTGGCAATCGTGTCTATGAGGGGCAAACATCCTTTTTGCCGCTCAAGCTCAACACAGCCGGTGTGATTCCTCCGATTTTTGCTTCGTCGCTGTTATTGCTGCCCACAACTATTGCTAATTTTGCGCAATCACAGGGTGGTACGGGCGTGTTGGCAACGATTTCCACATATCTTGGCCATGGGCGTCCGCTCTATATGCTGTTTTATGTGCTCATGATTGTTTTCTTTGCCTTTTTCTATACGGCGATTGTCTTCAATCCCGCTGAGACGGCCGAAAATCTGAAAAAGCATGGTGGTTTTTTACCCGGTATTCGTCCGGGTGAGCGTACCGCCCAATTTATCGACCAAGTGCTTATGCGCATTACAGTTTTGGGCGCGGGCTATCTCGCAATCATTTGCTTGTTACCCGAAATGCTGATTTCCTATGCAGCGCTTCCGTTCTATTTCGGAGGGACATCACTTCTCATTATCGTGAGTGTGACGATGGATACAGTGGCACAGGTCCACGGCCATCTTCAGGCTCAACAATATGAGGGGTTGGTGAAAAAGACCAAGCTGCGGGGGAGACGTAAATGAGACTGATATTGCTGGGGCCTCCTGGGGCAGGCAAGGGTACACAGGCCATTCGCTTAGTCGAGAAATTTGGCATTCCTCAGCTTTCAACGGGCGATATGTTGCGCGCAGCTGTGGCTGCTGGCACGCCTGTTGGCTTGAAAGCCAAAGCGGTGATGGAGTCGGGCGGCTTAGTGTCGGATGATATTGTGATTGGCATTGTGGCTGATCGCATTGAGGAAGCTGATGCCAAAAAGGGATTTATTCTCGATGGCTTTCCGCGCACTGTCGCTCAAGCCGAAGCGCTTGATAAAATGCTCGCGCATAAAGGCGTGACGCTTGATGCCGTTCTTGAATTTGTTGTTGATCAAAATGCGCTTGTTGGCCGTATTGTGCGTCGTGCTGAAGAGGCAAAGGCTGCAGGCCAGCCCGTGCGTAAGGATGATGATCCCGAGATCTTCAAAACGCGTCTTGAAGCCTATAATCGCGACACCGCCATTGTTGCTCCTTATTACAAGGGCACAGGCAAACTTAGGGCAATCGACGGCATGAAGCCGATTGATGAGGTTACCGCAGCAATGTTTGCGGCCTTGGGGGCATAGCCCTCGCTTTGCTTCAGTTATGCACTTGATATGAACGCGCTGGATCTTCGCCAGCGCGTTTTGTTTTGGCCTTTCCATATTTGGGGATGAGCGGGGCTTGTCGGGCGCAAGGTTTGATCCACATAAATGAGATCTTCTTTTGCGATGAGTAGGCGATGTCGGATGTGGTGCAGGTCATTTGGTTTAAGCGCGATTTGCGCGTGCATGATCATGCGCCATTGTTGAATGCAAGCCACAATGGGCCGGTGATACCGCTCTATATTATTGAGCCCACTCTATGGGCGCAGCCTGATAGCTCGCGCCGCCATTGGCATTTCATTCACGATAGCTTGCATGATCTCAGAGATGATCTGGCTGCTCGAGGTGCGCAGCTTATCATTCGCATTGGCGAGGTCTGTGATGTCTTGGACCATTTGCGTCAGCAATTTGGTAGTTTTGTGCTGTGGTCGCATGAAGAGACGGGCAATGGCTGGAGCTATCAACGCGATTTGAGTGTTGGGCAATGGTGTAAAGCGCATGGTGTGATATGGCATGAAATGCCTTCAAATGGCGTGGTGCGGCGCTTAAAAAACCGCGATGAGTGGGCGCGCTTGCGCAATCAGCGCATGCAGGCACCGCTGATCTCTGCGCCCACACAGATCAGATGTGTGGCCCATGTCGCAACGCATGATCTCCCTGCTAAGGATCATATTTTATTTGGCGCGTTTGACATAGGTTCGGTGCAAAAAGGCGGGCGGCAAGAAGGTGTCAAAACGCTCGCGTCCTTTTTGCGTGAACGTGGGCGCAGATATATGCTGACAATTTCCAAACCTGGTGTGTCCGCGCGCCATTGTTCGCGCTTAAGCGCCCATATTAGCTTTGGTACTTTATCCGTGCGCGAAATTGAGCAGGCAACGCAAGCGAAGATCACACAGCTTGCTGCGAGCAGCGAGGATGAGGCTCAGTTTTTTAGGCGTAATCTCGCGGCTTTTTTATCACGCCTTGCGTGGCATTGTCATTTCATACAAAAATTAGAGCAGCAGCCATGCATTGAATTTAAATGCATGCATAGCGCATTTGAAGGCATGCGGGAGCCGTATTTTAGAGATGATTATTTTGATGCATGGCGGAAAGGGCGCACGGGCTATCCGCTGATTGATGCGTCCATGCGGTCACTTCATGCGAATGGCTGGATCACATTTCGTATGCGCGCCATGCTCGTCTCTTTCGCTAGCTATCATCTCTGGCTTGATTGGCGGCGCACAGCTCCTTTCTTAGCGCAGCTCTTTACCGATTATGAGCCGGGGATTCATTATCCCCAATTTCAGATGCAATCGGGTGTGACGGGCATCAATGTGCTTCGAATGTATAACCCGATCAAGCAATCATATGATCACGATCCCGCGGCGCGTTTTATTCGTCGCTATCTGCCTGAGCTCGCTGGCGTGCCAGATGCATTTGTGCATGAGCCCTGGCGTTGTGAGAGGCCTGTGGCGGATTATCCGTCCCCCATTGTCGCGCATGAGGCGGCGGTCAGGCATGCACGTCAGGAAATCGCGCAACGCTGGCAGCAGAGCGATTTTAAGGAGCAGGCAAAAGAAGTGCATCAGCGCTTGGGCAGCCGACAGCGCGGGCCGCGACCGAAGCGGTCAAGCGTCAAACAAATCCAGCAATTGAGTTTTGACGTATAAGGAGACATGCAGCAACAATGAGTTCCTCTGCGCAGGGAGATCATCATGCCCCGAGGTGTTAAGAAAGAACATTTGCCAAGCAAGATATGCCAGCGCTGCGGCAAGCCTTTTACATGGCGCAAGAAATGGGAGCGTGTATGGGAGCATGTTAAATATTGCTCCGAACGCTGTAAGGCTTGCTGATGCCCACTCATTCCATCACATGCGCCAAAGCCCTGACTTATGCAGGCGCGCTGCCCTTTATAGCCGCCGCTCTGCTTCATGTGTTGATGCCGATGGTGATGCCTTATCACCTTGATGTGATATGGGCTGTTGGCACTTATGGTGCGGTGATCGCCTCATTTTTATGTGGCATACATTGGGCGCTTGCTCTCTTGCGCGGTGATCGTTTCTCATTTTATTTGCTGATCAGTAGTAATTTAATTGCGCTGGCGGCATGGGCATCGCTGCTGGTGCCGCACGCCTTCATTGAACTTTCTATTCAAGCCCTGTGTTTTATGTATCTCTTAGCGCTTGATCGCAAGCTCTATACCCACAGCCTATACCCCCAATGGTATTATCATCTGCGCGGGAATGTGACAGCGATTGTGCTGGTGTGTTTGTGTCTTTTAATGGTGCCCTCATGAATAAACGTATTGCCATCATTGGTGCAGGCCTGTCCGGCCTTTGTGTGGCGCGTGATCTTAGCGCTCATGCAGATGTCGTTCTATTTGAGAAATCGCGCGGTGTTGGTGGGCGCATGAGCACACGTTACGCCGATCCCTTTTATTTTGATCATGGCACGCAATATTTTACTGCGCGGACACAGGCTTTTACTGATTTTTTGGCACCATTGATTGAAGAAGCTGTTATTGGCGCATGGCGTGGTGATGTCGCGGACTTGCAGCTTGGACAACGTCCTTCACTGCATCAATGGTCCGAGCCGCATTGGGTCGCAACACCGCATATGAACAGTCTGTGCAAACATCTTGCGCAAGGGCTTGATGTCAGACTCTCCGTTGAAGTTGCCCCCTTATCTCAGCGGCATAATGGCCGCTGGCTTATGCGTGATCGAGATGGGCATGATCTAGGCGCATTTGATTGGGTTGTTTCAACCGCCCCAGCTGTGCAGACTCTGCGCTTGCTTGATCAGGCGATGGACAATGCCTCACCGCTTCATGCCTCGCGCATGAAGGGCTGTTATGCCCTGATGATTGGTCTGCGCCAGAGATGGGATCATCCGTGGATTGCTGCCAAAGTCAGGGATAATCCGATTGCGTGGATTGCGGTTAATTCAACAAAGCCGCATCGCGATCACGCCATCACAAGTCTTGTCGTGCACTCGGATAATGATTGGGCTGAACAGCATATTGATGAGGCGGTTGAGGATATTCAACCCATATTGATCAGCCAATTTGAAGCGCTGACGGGAATGGATGTGCGAAAGGCCGACTATCTGACAACCCATCGCTGGCGCTATGCTTTGGTTGGGGAGACAGGAGGGGCAGGTTTTATGCTCGACCCCAACCATCACACGGCGGCCACCGGAGATTGGGCCTCGGTCTCGCGGATTGAGGAGGTCTGGCACAATGCCAAGACCTTGGCAAAAGAGATATTGGCCTTGGTGTGAGGCAGCTTTTGATATTGCAGAGCTTATTTTGCTCTGTTTCCCTCCCTTTTGGCTTGACGGGGAGGCGGAGTTCCTCTAATTCCAGCCGATCAGATGACATAAGGCTGTTGCGCCTCTTTTCGAGGAGAGTGCTGCTTTTATTCATCGGCACGCATGGGCCGGCCTCCACCGGACGCGTGTTAAACCATCCGGATTAACCGGTTTATGATGGAGACGGCCAGATGGCTCGTATTGCTGGTGTTAACATACCAACCAATAAGCGCGTGATTATTGCGCTTCAATATATTCATGGCATTGGCCCTAAAAAGGCTGAAGAAATTTGCGAGAAGGTCAGCATTCCCGCTGATCGTCGTGTTGCGCAATTGACCGATGCTGAAGTGCTGCAAATTCGTGAAACAATTGACCGCGATTATATGGTTGAAGGTGACCTTCGTCGTGAAGTGTCAATGAACATCAAGCGTTTGATGGATTTGGGCTGCTATCGTGGTTTGCGCCATCGCCGCCAATTGCCTGTGCGCGGTCAACGCACACACACCAATGCGCGTACACGCAAAGGCAAGGCAAAGCCAATCGCAGGCAAGAAGAAGTAATTTACCGCCGCTGATGCGGTTTAGTGTGGGGATGGCTTGTCATCCCCTTAGCCCCAGCGCCTGGTATTACGGGCGCGTTTGAAGGAAACAGAAATGGCAAAAGAAGCAGGTCGCGTTCGCCGTCGTGAACGTAAAAATATCGCATCGGGCGTTGCGCATGTGAATTCCACATTCAACAATACGATGATCACCATCACCGATGCGCAGGGCAACACAATCTCATGGTCGTCTGCTGGCACAATGGGCTTTAAGGGGTCACGTAAGTCCACTCCTTATGCTGCCCAGATGGCGGCTGAAGATGCTGCACGCAAAGCGACTGAGCATGGCATGCGCACTTTGGAAGTTGAAGTCTCTGGTCCCGGTTCGGGCCGTGAGTCAGCTTTGCGCGCTTTGCAATCGGCTGGTTTTACTGTGACGTCTATTCGTGACGTAACGCCCATTCCACACAATGGGTGCCGTCCTCGCAAGCGTCGTCGCGTTTAATCCTTTTACCCCTTTTGCTTTTTCGCCGACGGGCGCGAAAGCATTTTTCGCCGCTATGCGTGTAACCAGGGTTGACGAACCGATATGTTATGCGCCCGAAAGGTGTCCGCTGTGATTCAGAAGAATTGGCAAGAACTCATTCGTCCCAACAAGCTTGAAGTGGTGCCGGGGGATGACCCCAAGACAACAGCAACAGTGGTTGCTGAGCCACTTGAGCGTGGTTTTGGTTTGACACTCGGCAATGCTTTGCGTCGCGTATTGCTGTCATCTTTGCAAGGTGCAGCAATCACATCTGTGCACATTGATGGTGTGTTGCATGAATTCTCATCAATCCCAGGCGTGCGCGAAGATGTGACCGACATTGTTCTGAACATCAAAGACATCGCAATTAAGATGCAGAGCGATAGCTCAAAGCGCATGGTGCTGAAGAAGCAAGGCCCTGGCCCTGTTTTGGCTGGCGATATTGGCGTGACGGGCGATGTGCACATTCTCAACCCTGATCTCGTGATCTGCACATTGGATCAAGGCGCAGAAATTCGCATGGAATTTACTGTGACCACAGGTAAGGGTTATGTGCCTGCTGATCGCAACCGCTCAGAAGACGCGCCCATCGGCCTCATCGCTGTGGACAGCTTGTTCTCACCTGTGCGCAAAGTTAGCTATCGCGTCGAAAATACACGCGAAGGTCAAATCCTTGATTATGACAAACTCACACTCACTGTTGAAACCAATGGCGCGATCACACCTGAAGATGCCGTCGCTTTCAGCGCACGCATTTTGCAAGATCAACTCAATGTGTTTGTGAACTTTGAAGAGCCAAAGCGTGAGGAAACCTCACCTTCCATTCCTGAGCTCGCCTTTAATCCAGCTCTGCTCAAGAAAGTGGATGAGCTCGAATTGTCTGTGCGTTCAGCCAATTGCCTCAAGAATGATAACATCGTCTATATCGGTGATCTCATTCAGAAATCAGAAGGTGAAATGCTCCGGACACCAAACTTCGGTCGCAAGTCACTTAATGAGATCAAAGAAGTGCTGGCACAAATGGGCTTGCACTTGGGCATGGATGTCACGGGGTGGCCTCCAGAAAACATCGAAGAATTGGCTAAGCGCTTCGAAGAGCATTATTAATCAATTCGCCACCATAGGGGTGGCGGCATGAAGAGAGACAGCCGTACCGTGGCACGGCGGCTGTAACCCGATAAGGAGAGAGCCATGTATCACGGCAGAGCAAAACGCCGCTTTAACCGCACCGCTGAACACCGCAAAGCGATGTTCGCAAATATGTGCCAAGCGCTCATCAAGCATGAGCAGATCATCACCACTTTGCCCAAAGCAAAGGATTTGCGTCCCGTTGTTGAAAAGCTCGTGACACTTGGCAAGCGTGGCGATCTGCATGCACGTCGTTTGGCGATTGCGCAGATTAAGGATGTGGCTTTGGTGCGCAAATTGTTTGATGTGTTAGCGCCACGTTATAAAGAGCGTCATGGCGGCTATACGCGCGTTCTCAAGGCAGGCTTTCGCTATGGCGATAATGCCCCTATGGCTGTGATTGAGTTTGTCGATCGTGATGTCAATGCTCGCGGGCAAGATTCAGGCCCAGTGCATGTGGCTGGTGAAGCCGAAACAGCCGCTTAGGCGTTTCCAATATATCACTCAAGAAGCGGCTTTCGGGCCGCTTTTTTTGTGCGTGGATGAATCTATGGACAAGGGAGTTGAGAGCCTCACAGGATGAGGTGACATGAGCTGTGCCATGTCATCATGCGCAAAAACATAGGGGAGAGAGTCTGTTAGTTCAGCCCCTCATAGCTTATATAGAAGGGGTTCATCTCTGAGGTGTCATGAGCCTGACTTAAGGAGCTCTTTATGGTGCAGCTGTTTCGTTTGACCTCAGCCTTAGTGGGTGTGGCTCTCAGCCTTGGTTCTTATGCCCTTGCGCAAGACCAGCGTGTTGTGCCCTCATCGCGCGCGGATGTGACCTATTCCTATGCGCCCGTCGTCAAACAAGCCACGCCTGCGGTGGTCAATGTCTATGCGTCGCGCACGGAGCGTGGGCCCCGCAATCCCTTATTTGATGACCCTATCTTTCAGCAATTTTTTGGTGGTGGGCAGGGGCGTGGGCGCGTCGCGCAATCTCTGGGCTCAGGTGTAATTGTGGATGCATCGGGCTTGGTGGTCACAAACCATCACGTCATTGAGAATATGACTGATGTGAAAATAGCTTTGTCAGATCATCGGGAGTTTGAGGCTGATATTGTCTTGCGTGACCCGCGAACAGATTTGGCGGTGTTGCGCATTAGGGGGGCGGGTCCTTTTCCTGTGCTGGACGTCGGGGATTCCGATGCGCTGGAGGTTGGTGATTTTGTGCTCGCTATTGGAAATCCCTTTGGTGTCGGCCAGACAGTGACGCAAGGCATTGTATCGGCGCTTGCGCGCACTCAAATTGGCTCATCTGATTATGGGTTTTTTATTCAAACAGATGCGGCCATCAACCCCGGTAATTCCGGTGGTGCATTGGTTGATCTGCATGGTCGTTTGGTTGGTATTAATTCAGCCATTTATTCGAAATCGGGTGGCTCCATGGGAATTGGCTTTGCTATTCCCGTTAATATGGTGCGCACAGTGATCACAGCTGCCAAATCTGGAACATCGGATGTGAAACGTGCGTGGATTGGTGCAAGCTTGCAAGCGGTGACGCGTGAGATTGCGGACTCCCTGAGTTTGCAGCGGCCCGTGGGCGCGCTTGTGTCGGATGTCGTCAATAAAGGGCCAGCTGATGAAGCTGGTCTTAGGCGTGGTGATGTTATTATTGCCGTTGATAAGCGCAGTGTTGATGATCCCGAGGCTTTTGGCTATCGGATTGCGACGCGCCCTCTGGGAACAGAGGTGACGCTGAGTGTCTTGCGTGCGGGGCAGACAATATCACTTCCAATCAAACTCGTGCCGCCGCCTGAAGAGCCGCGTCGCGAGCGTGTCGAGATTGGCGGCAACTCACCTTTTACAGGCGCAAGCTTTGTTAATCTCTCTCCGGCAACGCAAGATGAATTATCAATTGATGGGTTTAAAACAGGTGTTGCTGTTGAGCGCGTGCAGGAAGATTCAATCGCCTCAAGCTGGTTGCAAAAGGGCGATGTGATCTTAAGCGTTAATGGAGTCAAAATATCGCGCACAACTGACGTTCGAGATGTCGCGGCATCGCGTCCAACATATTGGAAGGTCAGTATTGGTCGCGATGGTCAAGTCTTAACCAGCGTCTTTCGCTAATAAAGCCGCTTCTCATTGCAAGAAGCGGCTTACGCTGATGTGTCCTTAAGCCGCTTTGCGCGCAGGGGCTGAGCGTTTGCTCAGACGTCGTTTGAGTGATTGCCACAATTTGCGCATTTCATCGGCCGCATAACCCGATGGATTTATCTCTGTGACGCCATAGCCGTGACGCGCTGCGTCTTGAAAATCAACCCGCAGACCAATCAGAGGTGAGAGAAGGCCGCCCATTGCTTCAAGCGCAACCATGCCCGATTCAACACGTGCGCTTTGTTGCACGGGTGGGCATTGATTGAGCAAAAAGGCATAATCGCCTTTCATCTCTTTGAGGGTTTTGCGTGTTTGCTCACTTGACCATAGATCAAAGACGCTTGGGCGCGAGGGGATGATTGTCAGGTCAGCTGCTTTGATCGCTGCTGTGCATGTGGGTGAGTCAGACCCAGGGGTGTCAATGATCACAAGGCTGACACCGCTTTTTTCAAGCGCTGAAAGTGTAACAGATAATTTGGCAGGGGTGACAGACTCAACGGGAATATCAGCCTCTCCACGCTCCTTAGACCAACGTATAAGAGATTGCTGTGGATCCATGTCAATAATGAACACACGCTCGCGTGCTTCAAGTGCAGCCACGGCAAGCGAAGATGCTAATGTGCTTTTGCCCGAACCACCTTTTTGAGTGACGAAAGCGATGATGTGCATGAAAAGTCCTCTTGCGAATTAACGGGGGACGCAAACAAACGCAAATCAACCGACAACGCATAAGCGCGCGAATGAGGACACGCGATAACATGCGAAGCTAATCTGACGCTTATCATTTGATTCGTGAAGAGCTGGTGAAAGATTTTTTTATATGTGCTATTTAAATGACATAGGCCTGCGTGTGAAAGAGGTAAATGGCGTATGAGTGATTTGTTTGCGCAAGCGCAACCGGCCAGCCGGCCCTTGGCTGATCGCTTGCGGCCACAAAAGCTTGCTGATGTGGTGGGGCAAGATCATCTCTTGGGCCCAGATGGTGCGCTTACGCGTCTGGTGCGTTCGGGCAGTTTGGGGTCGCTTATTTTTTGGGGACCACCTGGCACAGGCAAAACCACTGTCGCGCGGTTGCTTGCCGATCAAAGCGCCCTCGCTTTTGATCAGGTGTCAGCTATTTTTACAGGTGTTGCCGATCTCAAAAAAGTATTTGAGCGGGCGCGCATGGTGCGTGCGGCGGGGCGGGGCACTTTATTATTTGTTGACGAAATCCATCGCTTTAATCGCGCGCAGCAAGACTCATTTTTGCCCGTTATGGAAGATGGCACCATCACTTTGATTGGGGCCACAACAGAAAATCCATCATTTGAGCTCAATGCAGCTTTGTTGTCGCGTGCGCGCGTGCTTGTGTTTCATGCGCTTGATGACACAGCGCTTGAGACTTTATTGCATCACACAGAAGAAGCAGAAGGGCGCCCGCTGCCGCTTGACGCACAGGCACGGCAGATGATTGTGCGTTTGGCCGATGGCGATGGGCGTGCTTTGCTGACCCTTGTTGAAGATGTGTGGCGAGCGGCAGCAGAGGGTGAGATCTTTGATGCCACGACATTAACCGCCATCGTGCAAAGGCGCGCACCTCTTTATGATAAAGCCCAAGAGGGGCATTATAATCTCATCTCCGCTTTGCATAAAAGCGTGCGTGGCTCTGATCCCGATGCATCGCTTTATTACCTTGCGCGTATGCTTGATGCGGGAGAGGATCCGCTGTTCATTGCGCGGCGTGTGGTGCGCATGGCGAGTGAAGATATTGGGCTTGCGGATCCGCAGGCTTTGGGCATAGCGCAAGCGGCAATGCAGGCCTATCAATTTCTTGGCACGCCCGAGGGTGAATTGGCCTTGGCCCAAGCGGTTGTTTATCTTGCCACAGCGCCTAAATCCAATGCTCTCTACAAGGCTTTTAAGGGCGCACAGGCCTTGGCACGCACATATGGCTCTCTGATGCCACCGAAAACTATTCTCAACGCACCAACAAGCCTTATGAGGGCCGAGGGCTATGGGGCGGATTATCATTATGATCATGATGCGCCAGATGCCTTCTCGGGGCAGGATTATTGGCCTGAACAAATCGGCCCGCAGCAGCTTTATCAGCCCGTTGAGCGTGGCTTTGAGCGTGAGATCAGCAAAAGGCTTGATTATTGGGCGCGCTTGCGGCGCGAGCGTTCAGGCACTAAACAGGATTAACTTATGCGCCCCGCGCGCTTGCGGCGGGATTGAGGGGTCACAGATTATGATCAATTATCTTCTCGTCTTTGTTGGCGCAGGTCTTGGCGGCATGATGCGCCATGGCGCCAATATCACCTGTGCGCAATATTGCGGCATTGAATTTCCATGGGGCACGCTCATCATCAATATCATTGGCTCCTGTCTCATGGGTTTGCTTGTGGGCTGGCTGGCGTTTCGCTCGGGCGAAGAATGGACCCAAAATCTGCGCTTATTTTTAGCAACAGGCGTGCTTGGTGGTTTTACGACCTTTTCAACTTTTTCTCTTGATGTCGTATTGATGTGGGAGCGCGGAGATCTTGTAAATGCCTCGCTTTATACTGTTAGCTCAGTTGGTGGGGGTGTGATTGGGTTGGTTGCGGCAATGAGTTTTGTGCGGGCATTATCGTGAGCAAATCATCCTCTCATCATCCACAGGTCAAAGAGACAACCTCCGCGTCATCACAAGTTCAAAATCTCATTGTGACGGAAGATGAAGATGGTATGCGGCTTGATCGCTGGTTTAAGCGACGACTGCCCGTTTTATCTCTGGGGCATCTTAATAAAATTGTGCGCACAGGTCAGGTGCGTGTGGATGGTGCGCGTGCGCAAATCTCAACGCGCCTTGCTGCGGGCATGAGTGTGCGTGTGCCGCCGATCAAGATGGAGACATCCGTTGTTGCGCGCCCTGCACTTAAACGTCCCTCCGAACATGAGCACGATCTCAAGACCCTGCGGTCAATGGTGCTGTTTGAAGATAAATGGGTGATGGCTCTTAACAAGCCTTATGGGCTTGCGGTGCAGGGTGGCTCGGGCACAAAGCATCATATTGACGGCATGTTAATGGCAATGGCCGATGAGAAGGGCGAGCGACCTCGTCTTGTGCATCGATTGGATCGCGACACATCGGGCGTTTTGCTGGTTGCCAAAACACGTAAAATCGCTGCGGATCTCGGAGAGATTTTTCGCACGCGTCAGACGCAGAAAATATATTGGTCCGTTGTGGAAGGCATTCCAAAGCCTGCGCAAGGCCGTATTTCCCTTTTTCTCGCCAAAGGCGCGGGCATGGGTGATGAACGCAGCCCCAAAGCGCGTGGAGCTGGGCGCGAGCAAGCGCGTGCTGATCTTGAAAAAATGCGCATAGCCAAACATGGCGATGAGGATGCGCGTCATTCCGTTACTTTTTATGCGACTGTTGATAAGGTTGCCCCGCGTTTGGCGTGGCTTTCAATGAAACCGATCACGGGGCGTACGCACCAATTACGCGCCCATGCGCAAGCCATTGGCCATCCCATTATCGGTGATCCAAAATACACAAATGAGTTGCCCGCGCATGACCCGCGCCAGACTGATCCCATGCGCGCGATCCCACGTGAGGTCGAACGCAAATTACATCTGTTGGCGCGCCATCTTGTTTTGCCTCATCCCAAAGGCGGCATGATTGATGTGACGGCACCATTGCCACCGCATATGCAAAAGACATTTGATCTCTTTGGATTTGATGTGCATCACTACGATCCAATTGTTGATGCGCCTGATGACTAAAATATGAAGAGGTGATGGTGCAGCTCGTCATTTTTGATGTCGATGGGACATTAGTGGACAGTCAGGATTTTATTGTTGAAGCGCAGCATTATGCCTTCACGCAATGTGGCTTGCCGCCAGTTTCACGCGCGCGTGCGTTATCAATCGTTGGTTTATCGTTGCGCGAGGCTTTTATTGAGCTTGCAGGCCCTGATGCACCCGCCGATGAATTGGCGCAGGCCTATAAGGATTTTTGGGCGCTTAATCGGCATAATCCTGCTTATGGCTATCGTATGTTTCCTGGGGCGGTTGAGGTGATTGAGCGTCTTGCGCGGCGTGAGGATATTGCCTTGGGCATTGCAACTGGTAAATCACGGCGCGGTGTTGATCATTTATTTGATACGCACAAATGGCATGATTATTTTGTGACTGTACAGACATCGGATGATCATCCTTCCAAGCCCGCACCATCTATGATTACAACAGCTCTGGCACAAACCGGCATTGCACCTGAACGCACTGTGATGATTGGCGATACGCGCTTTGATATTGAAATGGCGGTGGCGGCGGGCGTGCGTCCTATCGGTGTGTCATGGGGCTATCATGGGGTCGCTGATTTACATGCGGCAGGTGCGGCATGTGTGATCGATGATTTTGAGGCTTTATGGCCTATGCTTGATGTGGGAGTAAGCCATGCGTGAGACATTGAGTGATGCACTCTTGCCAAAGCATGGTGAGTCACTTGACCCCATTGAAATGGCGCGGCGCGACCTGCGCAAGAATTTGCCCCGCCGTTTTTATCAATGCGTCAGCTTGAGTGAGAGCTCCGCTGGGTTTCAGCTTGAACTGGATGGCAAGAGTGCGCGCACGCCCGCGCGTCATCCGCTATGTGTGCGTCATCGCGCGGTCATTGACCTTTTGATTGGCGAATGGGATGCGCAAAGGGATGTGATTGATCCCGCCCTTATGCCGGTTACGCGGCTTGTAAATTCAGCGCTTGATGGTGTTGAGCACGCAAAGGATGAGGTGCGCGCTGATCTCTTGAAATATGCGGGCTCGGATTTAATTTGTTATCGCGCAGATGGGCCGCAGGGCTTGGTTGAGGCGCAAAATGCCTCATGGGATAAAGTGCTTGCGCATATTCATGATATCTATGGCGTGCGCTTTATGCTTGCGCAAGGTGTGGGGTTTGTGGCGCAACCCGCCTCAACTCTCGCGCGGCTTGAAGACGCACTTGCGGGCATTGATGATGCGTTGGTGCTTGCGGCACTTCATGCCTTGACGACCTTAACTGGCTCGGTCCTGATTACACTGTCGCATTATCATGGGGCGCTTGATATTGAGGCGGCATGGTCTGCTGCGCATGTGGATGAGGATTTTCAAATGCGCCAATGGGGCGGGGATGATGAGGCGCTCCATCGTCGTGCGCAGCGCTTTGCTGATGCCAAAGCAGCCGCGCAGCTTTTGGCGTCTTGTGCCCCTTAGCCGCGGGCTGGTCCGATCCTTGCTGTCATCGTCTTATCCAAAGAGGAGATGACCATGACGATCCGAGCTAAATTGGTTTTATCTGGCGCCATTTTATGCAACCTCATTTTTAATGCGCCTAATGTTTGGGCAGATGCACTCGATGACATCATTGCTGCAAAAGTGTTGAAAGTGGCTGTGCCGCAAGATTTTGCCCCCTTTGGTTCGGCAGGGCCAGATCTCAGTCCCATCGGCTATGACATCGACATGGCACATCTCATTGGCAAGGAATTGGGCGTGAGTGTTGAGCTTGTGCCAGTGACCAGTGCCAATCGTATTCCTTATTTGCAGACCAAAAAGGTTGATCTTGTTATCTCAAGTCTTGGCAAAAATGCCGAGCGCGAGAAAGTGATCGATTTTTCGATTGCCTATGCGCCGTTTTTCTCAGGCGTTTATGGGCTGCCCTCACTTAACATTCATAAGCTTGATGATCTCGCCGATCAAACCTTGGGCGCAACTCGCGGTACAATTGAAGAGCAGGAGTTAAGCGCCAGCGCGCCATCCACCGCCACACTCAAGCGTTATGAAGATAATAATGCGACAATTGCTGCATATGTTTCGGGGCAGATAGATCTTGTCGCAACGGGCAATACGATTGCGGCTATTTTGCTTGATAAAGCGGGGGCGCGTGCGCCCGAACTTAAATTTGTCATTAAAAACAGCCCTTGCTTTATTGGGCTTAACAAGGAAGAGCCGCGATTATTGGCAAAAGTGAATGAGATCATCACAAAGGCCAAAACATCAGGTGAGCTTAATGCCTTGTCAAAGACATGGATGAAAGCGCCTTTGCCAGCTGATTTTTAACTGTCATATCTGGCTCACGATATGTGCTGATATGATTTACCATCTGCGCTTTGATGAACTTTTGCCTTATTGGGATGTCATTGCCAAAGGGCTGATGTTCACAATAGTGCTAACGATTATATCAAGCGCTGCTGGCGTTATGCTGGGGACGTGCGCGGCTTGCGCGCGCGTCTTTGGTGCCCGCTGGTTAGATGCTGTGATTGCGGTTTATGTTGAGCTCATACGCAACACACCTTTTATCGTGCAATTATTTTTTATTTTTTTTGGTCTACCAGCTCTCGGCTTAAAATTAACGGAAACGCAAGCAGCTTTTTTGGCGATGGTGATTAATCTCGGTGCTTATTCAACTGAGATTGTGCGAGCGGGCATTGTCGCTATCCCCAAAGGGCATATAGAAGCAGGGGCGAGCCTTGCTATGAGCACGTCTGATATTGTGCGCTATGTTGTGCTCGAGCAAGCTTTTGCGAAGATTTATCCTGCTCTTTGTTCGCAAATTATCATCGTTATGCTCGGCTCATCTGTTGTCTCGCAAATTTCAGCCGAAGATCTGACATATGCTGCTAATTTTATTCAATCGCGCAATTTCCGTGCTTTTGAGGTCTATTTCGTTTCTGCTGCTCTGTATCTTATCTTAGCGATTGCGATGCGCATGGTGCTGGGGTTGATTGGGCGCTGGTGGTTTCGGAGTTTGCGTCATGCTTGATTTTTCCTTCAGCATGATTGTGATCCAATTGCTGATTGCTACTCTTTGGACGATTGCGCTGTCATGTGTGGCTTTTGTGGGCGGTGGTGTGTGTGGTCTGGTTATTTTGCTCGCGCGTGTGTCGCATCATTTTATTCTGCGTTGGTCTGCCCGTTTATTCATTGATGTGTTTCAGGGCACGCCATTGCTCATGCAATTATTTTTATTATTTTTTGGCATTGCCCTTTTTGGTATTAAGACGAGCCCATGGATGGCCGCCTCACTTGCGCTGACCTTATGGACGGCTGCTTATTTAGCTGAGATTTGGCGCGGCTGTGTTGACGCAATTCCTCGTGGCCAATGGGAAGCCAGCGCTTCGCTCGGGCTGGGATTTGCGGATCAAATGCGGTTTGTTATTGTGCCGCAAGCCTTGCGCATTGCCTTGGCGCCCACTGTGGGTTTCTCTGTGCAGGTGATTAAAGCTACAGCCCTTACCTCCGTCATCGGATTTTTAGAGCTGACCAAAGCCGGTACAGTCCTTAATAATGCGACGTTCCGTCCCTTTCTTATCTATAGTTTGGTGGCCGCCATTTATTTTTGTCTGTGCTTTCCCTTATCTCTGATGTCCAAAAAGCTAGAGAGACGTTTTCATGCCGCTCGTTGAGATCTCGCAGCTCACCAAAAGTTTTGGCTCAACACGCGTGCTGCGCGGTGTTGATTGCAGTGTTAATGCCGGCGATGTCGTTTCCATCATCGGGCGCTCTGGGTCAGGCAAAAGCACTTTTTTGCGGTGTATCAATAAGCTCGAAACATTTGATGGCGGCTCAATTGTAGTGGATGGCATAAATGTGGGAGCTCCCTCAACAGATGTGCGTGATTTGCGCCGCCATGTGGGCATGGTGTTTCAACAATTTAATTTATTTCCGCATCTGACAGCGCTGGAAAATGTTGCGCTTGCGCCTCAGCGTGTGAATGGTCTTTCGCGGGTGCACGCGCGGGAAGAGGCCTTGCTCATGCTTGCGAAAGTTGGTTTGAGTGAGCGAAGGGATCATTATCCCAGTCAATTATCGGGTGGTCAGCAGCAAAGAGTGGCGATTGCGCGTGCCTTAGCGATGCGGCCAAAGGTTTTGCTCTGTGATGAGATTACCTCGGCGTTGGACCCTGAGTTGGTGTCGGAAGTTCTCAGGGTGGTCGAGACTTTGGCCGCTGAAGGCATGACGCTTATGCTGGTGACACATGAAATGCGCTTTGCCCGCGATGTCGGCAGCAAGCTCATCTTTATGCATGAGGGACGGGTGCATGAAGAAGGTCATCCGCGCCAGTGCTTTGATGCCCCCCAAACTCAGGAATTGCGGCAATTTGTGAGCTCATTGCAGTTTTAGCCGCCTCTTACTTGGGCTATGCTTGAGCATAAATTCCCCCTTTCGTCGCATTCACCTTTGGGGGTGAGAGCTGCTAAAGCTCAGGGAGATCACAGGGGTTTGCGATGAAGCATATTTTGGAAGCTTTGGAGGAGCGCCGCGCCGCGGCTCGTTTGGGTGGCGGGCAGGGCCGTGTTGATGCCCAACATAAAAAGGGTAAATTGACCGCGCGCGAACGCATTGAGCTTTTGCTCGATGAAGGCTCGTTTGAAGAATATGATATGTTTGTCCAGCATCGCTGCGTTGATTTTGGGATGGATCAGGCCGAGAAAATCCCTGGCGATGGTGTCGTGACGGGCTGGGGCACAGTCAATGGACGCGTCATCTATGTCTTTGCCAAGGATTTTACTGTTTTGGGTGGATCTTTGTCTGAAACCCATGCGCAAAAAATTACTAAGATTCAGGATATGGCGCTTAAAAATCGTGCACCCATCATCGGCCTGTTCGATGCAGGTGGCGCGCGTATTCAAGAAGGCGTGGCCGCCCTTGGTGGCTATGGCGAAGTCTTTCAGCGCAATGTTTTGGCTTCCGGTGTTATTCCCCAGATCTCGCTCATTATGGGCCCTTGCGCGGGTGGTGATGTTTATTCGCCCGCTATGACCGATTTTATTTTTATGGTGCGCGACACAAGCTATATGTTTGTGACGGGGCCTGATGTCGTCAAGACCGTGACAAATGAAAATGTCACAGCCGAAGAATTGGGTGGCGCATCCGTTCACACGACCAAATCATCCATCGCTGATCGCGGTTATGACAATGATGTCGAAGCATTGTTGCAAATGCGTCGGCTGATTGATTTTCTGCCAGCATCCAATCGCGACGAGATTCCGGAATGGCCGAGTTTTGATGATAGTGGGCGCATTGATATGGCGCTTGATAGTTTGGTGCCCGATAATCCCAATAAGCCCTATGACATCAAAGAATTGATTGTCAGAGTGGCGGATGAAGGTGATTTCTTTGAAATACAAGAAGCCCATGCGCGCAATATCGTTATTGGTTTTGGTCGTATCGAAGGGCGCACAGTTGGTTTTGTAGCTAATCAGCCGATGGTGCTTGCCGGCGTGCTTGATGTCGATGCCTCACGCAAGGCCGCGCGTTTTGTGCGGTTTTGTGATGCCTTTAACATTCCACTTGTTACTTTTGTTGATGTGCCGGGCTTTTTGCCAGGGACAGCGCAGGAATATGGTGGGCTTATCAAGCATGGCGCAAAATTGCTCTTTGCTTATGCGGAAGCCACAGTGCCAAAGGTGACAGTGATTACGCGTAAGGCTTTTGGCGGCGCTTATGATGTGATGGCCTCCAAGCATTTGCGGGGTGATGTGAATTATGCATGGCCGACAGCGCAAATTGCCGTCATGGGCGCCAAAGGTGCGGTGGAGATTATCTTTCGCGCCGATATGAATGATCCCGCCAAAATTGCTACACATACCAAAAATTATGAGGATCGGTTTTTGTCACCCTTTGTGGCGGCTGAGCGCGGGTATATTGATGATGTGATAATGCCTCATTCCACGCGCAAGCGCATCGCGCGTTCATTGGCGATGCTGCGGCATAAAGAACTCGAAAATCCCTGGAAGAAGCACGATAACATTCCCTTGTGATGCTGAGTTTATAGCTCAGATATATTGTGGTGTTGTGCGCGGTCTTTGTTTCGCAAGGCCCGTGACGTGATGTATTTTCTATGACTTATTAACCCTTATGTGGGTTTAACCATAATCATCTTGCCCATGGGGTAGATGATTCACTTCTTAGCAAGTGTTCTGCCCTTACCTTACGACATCAAACAAAACTGAGTGAGTTCGTTATGGCGGCAGTAGCGTATAAAATGGAACAAGAAGACACAGGTCTTGTTGAGGTTGTGGAGATGTTGGCGTGCGATGAGATGCGCTTGCATGCCGTTCATTTGGCCTGCGCGCCGGTCTTGCTGGCGAGCGATGTCGAGCATTTGTGGCAACTCACATTTGAAGAGCCTGTCATCTCGCGCGATGTGATTGAGGCTTTGTTCGTGATCGAGGCACATGTGCCAGTCAAAGAGCCTCAATGGGCTTTCTTCTTTACCGAGACTGTCGCCCATTATGCGATATGGGATGTGCGTCCCACGGGGGTTGTCAGCGGGTCTATGGCCGAATGGTTGGTGGAGCAGGTTGATCGCGCCGGCACCAAGCTGGCTCTTGGTGTGCTGGCCCATATTATTGCCGAAGCGCCCTATGTTCCCAGTTGGCTTCCAGCCGTGGTGAGTGCCCGTTTGGCGGCTTTGACCTCGGCGGAAGGGCAGGTTGAGAAGGCTTAAGCTCGCCCTTAGACGTATGGACGTCAGCTTCTGCCTCACCTAAAAGTCGGAATGAGATCTTCACTTTTAGGCCAGTTCAATTGGGGCGTCCATGTTCAGCAAAATTTTGATTGCCAATCGCGGTGAAATTGCCTGCCGTGTGATTAAAACCGCTCACCGCATGGGCATTAAGACAGTGGCCGTCTATTCGGATGCGGATAAAGATGCCCTGCATGTCGAGATGGCAGATGAAGCGGTTCATATTGGCCCCCCCGCGGCTGCGGATTCCTATTTGGTGATTGATAAAATTATTGCGGCGTGCAAGCAGACGGGCGCTGAGGCCGTTCATCCCGGATATGGCTTTTTATCGGAGCGCGAGGCTTTCGCCAAAGCATTGGCTGATCATGGGATCGTCTTTATTGGCCCCAACCCCGGCGCGATTGCTGCCATGGGTGATAAGATTGAATCAAAGAAATTTGCCAATGCCGCAAAAGTATCGACAGTTCCAGGTTTCCTTGGCGTGATTGACGATGCAGAGCATGCGATACGCATTGCCGATGAAATTGGTTATCCCGTCATGCTCAAAGCCTCGGCAGGTGGCGGTGGCAAGGGCATGCGCATTGCTTATTCTCGTGATGAAGTGGCGGAAGGTTTTGCGCGTGCAAAATCGGAGGCGAAATCGAGCTTTGGCGATGATCGTGTGTTTGTTGAAAAGTTTATCGTCAATCCCCGTCATATCGAAATTCAAGTGCTCGGGGATAAACATGGCAATGTTATTTATCTCGGTGAGCGCGAATGTTCGATTCAGCGCCGCAATCAAAAAGTGATTGAAGAAGCGCCGAGCCCGCTGCTGGATGAAGACACACGCCGCAAAATGGGCGAGCAGGCTGTCGCGCTTGCAAAGGCTGTGAATTATGACAGTGCAGGCACTGTGGAATTTGTCGCGGGGCAAGATAAGAGTTTTTATTTTCTTGAGATGAATACACGTTTGCAGGTTGAGCATCCCGTTACCGAATTGATAACGGGTGTTGATCTTGTCGAGCAGATGATCCGCGTGGCTGCGGGCGAAAAGCTAAATATGCAGCAAAAAGATATAAAACTCAGGGGATGGGCGGTTGAGAGCCGTATTTATGCAGAAGATCCCACACGCAATTTTCTTCCCTCAACTGGTCGTTTAGTGCGCTATCGCCCTCCGCAGGAAGGCCATCATGACGGCGTGACTGTGCGCAATGACACAGGTGTTTATGAGGGTGATGAGATTTCCATTTATTATGATCCGATGATTGCTAAACTTGTCACCCATGCCGGTGATCGTTTAACCGCGATTGAGGCTCAAGCCCGCGCGCTGGATGAATTTGTGATTGATGGGATACGCCACAATATTCCGTTTCTCTCATCACTGATGCAACATGAGCGCTGGAAGGCGGGCAAGCTTTCAACGGGCTTTATCGCGGAAGAATATCCTGAGGGTTTTGCGCCTCAACCCGCAAAGGGTGAAGTGGCACATGTGTTTGCGTGTATCGCAGCTACGATTGACCATGTGCTTAATGAGCGAAAGCGCCATATTATTCCGCAAATCTCTACGCAAGATCAGGTGATGTTTTCACGCATGCGCTCTGTGTTGTTGGGGCGTGAGCGTTGGGATATTGAGGTGGATGACAGCGGGGATGGGCTCATCATTCGTTTTGCAGATGGTGGGGATCATGCCCATCATGTTGTTGCGCAATGGGGAGCAGGTGATCTCGTCTGGCGGGGTCGGATTGATGGGGATGCGGTGGTGGCGCAAGTGCGCCCCGTGCTCAATGGCGTGCATATCTCACATGCGGGCGCAAGTGTTGAGGCGCGCACATTTACACGGCGGGAAGCCGATTTATTTGCGCTCATGCCCGAGCCCAAAATGACCGATACATCCAAAACTCTGTTATGCCCCATGCCCGGCCTTGTGAAAGCCCTGATGGTGTCAGTTGGGCAAGAGGTGAAGGCAGGTGAGCCTTTGTGTATGGTTGAAGCCATGAAGATGGAAAATGTGTTGCGCGCTGAGCGTGATGTGACTGTCACTCACATCAATGCCAAAGAGGGTGACTCCCTCGCTGTCGATGCCGTGATTATGGAGTTCGCTTAGACCTATGCCGCTTTATTTTGCTTATGGCTCTAATATGAATGTGGCGGCGATGGCAGAGCGGTGTAAAGGCGCGCGCCTTGTGGGTGCGGCCCGTCTCATGCGCCATCGTTTTACGCTTATGCCAGAAGGCTGGGCCTCAGTTGAACGTGATATGACACGTCTTGTTTATGGCGTGTTGTGGGATGTGAGTTTCGGCCATATTCGTATTTTAGATGCCTATGAGGAGATTGCGCGCGGGCTTTACACCAAGGCTGTGCAACCCGTGTTGAGAGAGCAAGGTGGTGGTGCACGCGCGATCATTTATTTTGGCCGCACATCATCGGAGCGGGGCACGCCTCTGCGCGCTCAACCTGCTTATATGGAGGATGTGGTGGCAAGTGCGCGGGCGCATCAATTCCCCTCATCTTATATTCGAGAGCTCGAAGCCTTTGTGCCCAAAGGTCAGATTGATCGTGGCGGCCATCATATGCGTGGGCATGATGATGCCATATCATCAGCTCCTCAAAGAGGGGCTGTGCGCCCTCGTTTTGCGACCCCTTTTGATCGGCCCGCTGATTCCAAATCTTAAATGAGTTGTGTCGGGCCGAAGAGGGTTTCAAATTCGCGGCGCAATAGACTATCGACATCTGGCAGTGTAATGGGCAGACCAAGATCTACAAGGCTTGTCACACCAAAATGCGCGTCTTTAATGCCGCAGGGTATGATGCCATCAAAATGACTGAGATCTGGTTCGACATTTATGGATATGCCATGAAAGGTAATCCAATGGCGCACTCTTATTCCCAGTGCAGCGATCTTATCTTCAGCCATTGAGCCATCAAGCCCACGCATTTTATCAGGGCGATTAACCCATACACCAACACGCTCTTCCCGCCGCTCACCTCTGATGTTGAACCCACTGAGTGTGTTGATGATCCATGCCTCAAGTGCACATACAAAAGCGCGGACATCTTGCGTGCGTTGTTTGAGGTCAAGCATGACATAGGCAATGCGCTGGCCGGGGCCATGATAGGTAAATTGGCCGCCACGGCCTGTGGCATGGACGGGAAAGCGGGTTGAAAGGAGATCTGTTGGTTTGGCGGATGTGCCGGCGGTATAAAGGGGGGGGTGTTGTAGCAGCCAGACGAGTTCTGGTGCCTCGCCCCTGTGAATCGCCTCGACTCGCGCTTCCATTGTGGCGATGGCCTCGTCATAGGGCACAAAGCCCTCGCTAATGCGCCATTCCACGGCTCTGCTGGCCGTTTTTGGCAAAAGAGATGTTTTGAGGCTTTGGCGCAAGGGGGATTGGGACACGAAAAAACCTTGGATTTGCGAGGTCACACACAGAAGATGGGGTAGCAGAGCGGAAAAGCACGCCGTTGCACTTGTCACCGCACAGGCGATTTGTTAGATCACCGCACCGACATTAAACTTCTCTGATCCATTCGAGAAGGGGGTGGTGCGCCACTCCAAAGCTTTAGCGGCCATGGCGGAATTGGTAGACGCGCTAGCTTGAGGTGCTAGTGGGGAGACCCGTGGAGGTTCGAGTCCTCTTGGCCGCACCATTTAACGGCGCCCTTGTGGCGCCGTTTTTTGTTGGCATCTAAGCATCAGCTTGACGTATTGCCGTTTAAGCATAACAATTAATGAATATCTTATCCCCACTTACGTAAGTGGCATTAAACGTTTTTATGAGAAGTTTGAGATCGTGATCACTAAAGCGCTTAATTGGTTGATTTTAATTTTAAACTTAATTGCTTTTGCTTTTCTCTTGCCCAAGAAATTGATTGGCGGAGATGGGATTGAGTATAAGGATTTGATTACAATCATTCTGACCGCCCTTGCTGTCATGATTGCTGTTGGCACTGTTGTTATCGCAATTATGGCTATTTGGGGGTATAAATCAATTTCGGATGAAATGAAGAAAATGATTGAATTGGATTTAAAAAATACAAAAAGTTTTTACGAAGCTGAGCTTAATCGTATTATAAGTTCATCAAAATCAGCGTTGCTTGGTGATGGTGAGGCTATTAGTGAGACTGAATCAAACGTCGGCTCGGGTGACATTAGGGGCACATTATGATTGCGCATAAAATGAGCACCATGGATATCATCAGCATGTTTACACGTTCGTGGCCTGTCAAGCTGAGCGCCATTACAGATGCGCTGAATATTAAGGTTTTTAGAGTGCCATTAAGCGAGGATATTTCTGGCAAATTTTCACGTGAAATGAATAAGGATGGAACAGCATTTTATACGATTCACGTTAATTCAAAGCATCCCTTTACACGTCAGCGCTTTACTCTCGCGCATGAAATTGCTCACTATGTCTTGCATCGTGATCTCATAGATGAAGGGGTTGTTGATACAATTATGTATCGTAGCAAAGAACTTGATGATTATTTTGAGGTTCAAGCCAATCAATTTGCTGCAGATCTTATTATGCCGCCAGAGTTAGTTGTGAAAGCATATGAGGAGCAAAAAGATCCGGAAGAGCTTGCAAAAATGTTTGAGGTATCGCTTCGAGCTATGGAAATTAGACTTAATACATTAACTAAAGTTGGTCGTATTCAAAAAGCTGCTTAATTCTTTTTGTTTATTTAAATCATTTCCCCTTCTCCTGCACCTCTCCCGCGGAAGCGTTGGTTTTTTTATCTCGCCCTTTTAATTTCAACATCATCATGCGCATGGCCTCTTCGGTTTGGGAGTGCCAGCCTTCGGGCGCGTCGATAATGTCAGCGATAGGGGCGTTGATATGCGCGCTGGCGGGCTCAATATGCACGATTTTATACCCGCGCTGTCTAAGCTCTCGGAGCAATGCGGGCACCATAGCTGCGGTCTGGGCTTTGATGTCATGCAAGAGCACAATGCCCTTGCCTGCGGCTTCGATGCGTTTGAGCAGCAGGGCCAGTTCTTGATCCGCGCTCATTGGCAGCCAATCAGAGGCCCAGAGGTCAGCGCCAAAGACGACATAATGATGTTGCCTCAGCCATGCGAGGGTTGCGGGCGTGTCGGCAAAACCTGGGTAGCGAAAAAAGCCAATATTGGCTTTGGGAGTGCCCGCTGCATGTTCATCAGCT